>Ga0123355_10003613_pt1 | contig 22268 bp, 23 predicted proteins | sample TergutEmb28metaG_3_FD_89872 | JGI IMG/M metagenome (GOLD analysis project Ga0123355, IMG submission 89872) | Embiratermes neotenicus P1 segment gut microbial communities from Petit-Saut dam, French Guiana - Emb289 P1 | ecosystem: Host-associated > Arthropoda: Insects > Digestive system > Gut ... | reverse complement strand
GCGATTTCAGATTAGATTACGAGTTCTTTTCCCAAATTTGGTCGAACTTTTGCCGTTATCTTTAGGATTGCCAGTTCTCTTCCGTTTCGTTCACTGTGGAGGGCGCAGCACGGGGAGATTAGAATGACGTGAGCCAGGAATGACGGAGTGTTGTTCGTTGCATCACTCAAGTGTTACATATTACTCCGCACGCAAACAGCAAGAAAGTCGCACATAATTTTTCACGCACCTGCTTTGCCACAAGAACCTTGCGTACTTCTAGTACGCCGCGGTTATTGCGGCTGCGTATCTGCGCGGAAAATTATGTGCTTTGTTTCTTACTGTTCACGCGCGGAGTAATATTTCCATTTGCCTTGATATACGCAACCGCATCGCCAACAGTTTTCATATTTGTTACCACATCTGACGAAAACTCTATGCCAAATTCATCTTCAAGATTAGAAATTATCTGAAAGATGTCCAGCGAATCTGCCCCAATATCGCTTAATAGGGACGTTTCGGGCGTAATTTTGTCCTCGGAAACGCCAAGCTGCTCAACAATTACAGTTCTGATTTTTTCAAATACCATGATTATCTCTCCTTATTTTTATTTCAATGGGGCTCTGCCCCTCTCTCACTACGCTTCGCTTCGTGTTTGCATAAAGCCCCGCCACTACAGTGGGCAAAGCCCACTTACGCTATACACGTGCCTTTTTCGCACTTATTTCCCCATGCATCCAGCAAAACTTCATTTTTGTAAACGCATATGATTTCGCAGTTGTTGGGGCAGTTTATACATTCGACCCCTTTTGTTACAAAATCTATGTCTGCAATGCTAAAGTCGAAGGTTGTTTCTTCTTTTTCAGCCTTGCATAGTACCGCCACGCCAAGTGCGCCCATAAGATGTCCATTTGGGTCTACATACACAGGCAATTTGAGTTCGTTCTCAAATTCCTTTATAACAGCGGCATTTTTGCTTACCCCACCTTGAAATACAACAGGTGCTTTTATGTTTTTACCTTTGCCCACATTGTTTAGGTAATTCAAAACTATGGCACGGCATAGCCCAGCTACAATGTCTGCTTTGCTATGGCCTATTTGAGCCTTATGCACAAGGTCACTTTCGGCAAAAACAGTACACCTTGCAGCAATTTTTGCAGGATTTTCGCTTGTAAGCGCAAGCTCTGCAAAGCCTTCAAGTTCTAAATCTAGCCGCTTTGCTTGACTACTCAAAAACGAACCTGTGCCTGCAGCACACAGGGTGTTCATGACATAATCTATTACAACGCCATTGTTTATCAAGATAATTTTTGAATCCTGTCCGCCTATTTCAAGAATGGTTTTAACGTCTGGGACAACTGCAAGCGTACCAATCGCGTGGGCTGTTATCTCATTTTTTACAACACGTGCATTAAGAGCCACACCTATGAGTTTTCTTGCAGAGCCGGTTGTTCCTGCATTAACTACGGTGTATTTCTTGTCGAGTTTTTGTGAAATTTCATTGAGCACATTTTTTACAGCGGCAATGGGATTGCCCGAAGTCCATAAATAACTGCTTGCCAAAACATTATTGTTTTCATCAATAACAACGCCCTTTGTGGAAATAGAGCCAATGTCAATGCCTAAGTATGCTTTATTCATGTTCACTCTCCTTCATTTGAACTTTTCATCACAATCATATCGTGGAACGCTTCAAGCCTTGTGTGTACCCCTGCCTCGCTTGTTTCGGTGTCAAATGTCATGTACATAAAAGGCACGCCGCTATCTTGAGAAATGTTTTGCAAAATTGTCATAGCAGTTATTTCTGGGGAGCAAGATGCTGGTTTTACATGGATTATGCCGTCAATGCCGTCCTGTATCATTTCGTATGCTTGGGCAATTGCATCGTTGGCGGTGCTGCCAATGTTGTAATCAACATAACCGCCGCTGTTTTTAACTTGCTCATCTACCGTGAATATTGCAACTGCCATCTGAGACAAACTGCCGTGGCGAATAATCTCAACGCCATGCTCGGCAAGCCATTTTTCCATGTTGCAGTTTGAAAATGGCTCAACCACAACATATATTTCGCCAATAATCCCTATCCTTATAGGTCTGTCTGGCTTGTTTATGGCTATAGACTCCATTTTCTCTTTGTACTTTTCATAGATACCCTCGGCTTCGGTTGCGTCTTGTGCGTTCTTTACTGCTTGCAAATATGCCTGATAGCATTGTTCAAATTCGCCCTTATTCACTTCAAATGCCATATTCCTTCGCATGAAGTCGGCGAGGTTATCCATATCAACCGTAATTTTAACGACAATTTCAAATACAGAGTCGAACGCCTCTTGGGTCAAATCTGGGTTTATGCTACTTAAAGATGTGTAGAGCCTTTTTACTGTAGGAATGTATTCAAAAAGCGTAATCATTTCACAGTCATAACCCAAGTCATCTAAAATCTGCTTCTGCAATATGTCATAGAAACCCAAGCGACAGCCTACGCCAGGCATAACAAATACATTTGCACCTTGCTCGGCGGCCTCAATAAAATTACCAAGGGTTGTTTTGAAAGGAGTACATATCATGTCTGGGCTATGTCTTGCCCCAAGTTCGAGGGTGCGCTTTGTCATTGGTGGGCAGCGCATTGTTTTGTAATTCAAACAACGTTGCAGTAGTATGTCCGCAATAATATGGTAGTCTCCTATTTGAGGCGCACATGCTACTTTTTCGACAATTGCCATTATAGTTCACCTCCCGATTGTCTCTTTGCCATGATAATATCTGTAAAACTCTCTAAACGTGTTTGGATACCGGCGCTGGCATCTTGTTCATCTATAACAAGTGACAAAATTGGCTTATCTTTTATAAGCCGTACTAAAAGCTCGTTAAAAATGGAATCCGGGCCGCATGGAAATGTGGAAATAAGAATTATTCCGTCTCCTTGGTTTCTGTATTTTTCGATACCACCAATGAGTTGCGCGCTCACTTTCCAATAAACCCTTTTGCCGTAAGATTTTTTAGTTAATGCCTGTGCTTCCTTCTCATTTACTAAATCTGCATATGCTACTTTTATGTTATTGGCTGCAAAATAATCGGTTATTTCTTTTCCTATGCAAGCATCATAAGTATTGTAGGCGTGGGAAAAGATTAAAACTTTTGCGCCATCGCTGTTTAGCAATCCCTCTTGTTGCAAAATTTTTATTTCCTTGATGCTTTCGGCAGTTGATAGAGCATTTTTGTAGGCCTCTAAAGATTCTTCCTTGCTTTTTCCTAATGCCGCCCCAATTTCTATAAATGCAAATGACTCTTTTTTGCGGTAAAGGTAATTTACCTCTGCGTGCAAAAGTTTAACACCTGGGAATGTATTTTTAACAAGGTCGTACAGCCCAAAAATTCTTGTGCAATATTCTTCACGAATTGCAGAATTTTCTATACGTGGCACAAAAACCATGTCGCATTTGTCCAGCAAATACTCCACATGACCAATAAAAATTTTCGACGAGAAACAGGCCTCATCAATCGAGTTGTTAACGCCCATTTTCACAATTTCTTTATTTGTTGCGGGGCTAACAATCGTTTCGACACCTATGTTTTTGAAGAAGTTTAACCACAAATCCTCATAAAAATAGTATTGCAATGCCCTTGGTATACCAATCTTCATTAAATACACAGCCCCCCGTCAACCTTTATAACCTCGCCAGTAATGTACGATGCCCAATCACTTGCCAAAAAGACTGCCAGCTTTGAAACGTCACTTGGTTGCCCGGTTCGTGAAAGGGGTATTGAGGCGACAAAGTCGCTTTTAGTGTCGCCTTTTAACCCAGCAGTCATGTCAGTTTCAATAAGGCCTGGCGCAATGGCGTTACAAGTAACACCACGCCCTGCAAGTTCTTTTGCAACCGTTTTTGTTAGTGCGATAAGACCACCCTTTGATGCAGCGTAACTTGCCTGCCACTGCCAGCCTCTAAGCCCGCAAACGCTTGCTATGTTAATGATTGTGCCCGCACGGTTTTTCATAAATGCAGGGTATAGATGCTTTATCATGTTGAACGAACCCTTTAAGTTGACATCCATAACATCATCGTAGTCTTTTTCTGTAATCCGTAAAATTGGGTTGTCACGAGCTATGCCGGCATTGTTTACTAGAACATCAACTTGTGAAAAATCGCGCAAGACATCATCAACCATTTTTTTAGATGCATTAAAATCTGAAACGTCGCATTTGTATATTTCGCAGCGGACATTTTCACCCAGAATTAGACTGCGTACTAATTCCGCTTCATCGGGTTCGCCAATGTAGTTGAGTGCGATATTCGCACCGTTCTTTGCCATGTCAAGAGCTATGGCTCGACCGATACCCTTTGATGCTCCAGTAATTAACGCTGTTTTTCCTTTTAACATTTTTTTGGTACTCCTTTCTGCCTTCATATGTATAGACAGGATTTTTTCTTGATTGGTTGCGCAGTTTCCTGACACATTAAAAAAGGTTCTACCCAGAACCTTTTTTTCATATACATAAACACGCCAATTTACAGGGGGCTTTACACAAGTGCAAAAATTACGCGAAAAATTTGCAGCCCATTTATCGCTGCCAAAAGAAATAGCACTCGACCTGCCCCTGATAACACTCACAGGCCGCCGCGAGGTAATAATAGAAAACTACAAAAACATATCCGAATTTTCGGAAACAGCAATACGCGTCCGCACCAAAGAGGGCGAGGTAACAGTAACAGGCGAGCGACTTGTTTTACAGCAAATTACATCGGAGATATTGTTGATAACGGGGCGTGTTGGGGGAATCAAGTGGTGATTAAGCACGCAAAGCGTGCGCATTTCGTACAGTGCAATTTTCAACTGGAATCTAAGCACGCAAAGCGTGCGCATTTCGTACAGTGCAATTTTCAACTGGAATCTAAGCACGCAAAGCGTGCGCATTTCGTACAGTGCAATTTTCAACTGGTAACCAGATCCAACCATTTGACGGAAATTTCATATAGTGATATAATACATAGTTTGGGGGCGGTTTAGCCATATGCTACGTACATTCCAATACACAAAAGGGTACGTTCGCCTAAAAGTAACAGGCTTTGGCCTGGAGCGTTTTCTTAACATGGCCGCATACCGAGGCGTTTATATGTGGGACGCCACCCGCACAGCCGAAGGCTTGGAAGTTAATGTATCAATCAAGGGCTTTAAACAGTTAAAGGGCGTGGCCAGGAAAACCAAATGCCGCACAAAAATTGTACAAAAAAATGGCCTGCCATTTCTTATGTTTCGCTACCGCAAGCGCAAACTGCTTATGGGGGGCGGTATTTTTTTTATGCTGGCCATATTCCTGCTATCGTCGTTTGTGTGGCAGATAGAGATCGAAGGCAACGAGCAGTTGGACTCTGAAACCGTGCTGGTTTTTTTGCAGGAACAAGGGTTGCGTGTTGGCACGCCTAAATTTCGCCTTAGCGACAGGCGTTTGCAACACTCGCTACTAACCAATTTTAACGAAATTAGCTGGGCAAACGTGCACACACGGGGTACGCGCACTACTATTAAACTGGCCGAGTCTCTGCCACCCCAACCGATTTTAAACCGTCAAATACCTGCCAATGTAGTGGCCAGCACCGACGGCCTAATTACCCATGTAATTGCGTGGGGCGGCGCGCCAATGGTGCGCCAAGGGGACGTTGTGCAGCCGGGCGAACTCTTGGTTAGCGGCATATTGGAATTGGAACCCGACAACCCAACAAGCCCGGTGGTATATGTACACGCCCAGGCAGAGGTATGGGCGCGCCGCTACCACCCCATAGAATTTACCGTGCCATTCACCTATCACGAGAAAATTTACACTGGCAAAACAGCCACCAACCGCAGTTTGCGCATACTTTTTTTCGGAAACAGGGCAATATCTTTGCCAAACAGTGGAAATACCTTTGCATCTTATGATAAAATAACAACGCACCACCAACCTGGAGTGTCTGGCAACTACCCATTGCCATTTGTACTAAGTGTTTCCCATTACCATGAGTTTGAATGGCAGCCCCGCACCCGCACATTGGAAGAAGCAACAAACCTGGCAGAAAATATGATTACAAGCCGCATCTTTCGCGAGTTTGATTTTGCCACCGACATTGTTGAACGCAGGGTTGATTTCCACCAAACAGAAGAGCATCTGCAAGTGCGCGGGCTTATAATTACCCACGAGCGTATTGATAAGCAAGTGCCAATTACAGTAGAATAAGGTGATTTTTTGAATATTCCAAGCGAGCTGATACTTAATGTATTCGGCAAGTTGGACGAGCATGTTCGCAAAATAGAAACTTCCTACCAAGTTACAATTATCAACCGTGACGACATAGTGCAAATCGTACCAACTTCGCCCGATTCCAACCCAGAGAAAGCACAAGACGTACTAGCCCACCTAGTTTCCCTTGCAAAAAAAGGCGAAACAATAACCGAACAGCAGGTAAATTACGCAATAGCATCCCTTGCAGACGAGCACACCCCCCTAGCAACTGTAGAAAACCTAACAGGCGACACCGTATGCAACACAATAAACGGCCGCCCAATAAAGCCTAAAACAGTGGGCCAAAAAAAATATATCGACCAAATGCGCAATAACACAATTGTATTTTCCATTGGTCCCGCGGGCACTGGTAAAACCTATCTTGCAATGGCCATGGCAATTACGGCTTTCCGCCAAGGTGTGGTTAACAAAATAATCCTAACCCGCCCGGCAATAGAAGCTGGGGAAAAACTGGGCTTTTTGCCAGGCGACCTGCAGCAAAAAGTAGATCCATACCTTCGCCCGCTGTACGACGCGCTAAACGACATAATGGGCACAGAAACCTTCCAGCGTAATTTCGACAAGGGCCTAATAGAAGTCGCACCACTGGCCTATATGCGCGGTCGCACATTGGACAACTCCTTCATAGTATTAGATGAAGCGCAAAACACAACGCCCGAGCAAATGAAAATGTTCCTAACCCGCCTGGGCAACAATTCCAAAGCGGTTATCACAGGAGATATCACACAAATTGACTTGCCATTTGGCCAAAGCTCTGGTCTTACCGACGCTATAAAAATACTGGACAACATTGGCGATATCGGTATTAGCTATCTTACAAGCAAAGACGTAGTGCGCCATCCTCTTGTGCAAAAAATTATCAATGCATATGACAAAAAAAGCGCGCGGGACACATATAAAGAGAAGCGCGCCCTAAAATTCACACGCAAAGGTGTAAAATGATTAAGAAAAACTGGCTGCACATTATTTTCATAATCCTATCCTATGCCCTGGCAATGTTGGCGATTGTTGGCGGGGCTTATTTTCGTGCTGGGCTTGACGCAACGCTGGACATGCCTAGTGCCGAGCGTATTCGCGCGCCCCATATATTGGAAAATGTGCGGGAGACAGAGCGCAGTCGCCAATTTGCACTGGAACTTGCCCAGGAGTTAGAAACGGTTTACACCATTGACCCCGGTGTATGGCAGTTTGTTAACAACAACCTAGAAACCCTGCGCACAGATATTGCGGCTATCCGCACCGCTTACGCTATGGAACTTGACCTTTTCGAGGCCGCTCTCGCCCAATGGGAAGCTGATGACCACAATCGGCGAGTGGAAGAAGACCGCGCCAACCAAGAATGGCAAGTAAACAATCAGCGAGCTATGCAAGATGGCCTGCCGCCCCCTCCTTCGCCGGAATTTTTAGACCCGCCGCCACCCCCGGAACGGGAATATCATTCACTGGAAATGTTTGCAGGCCTGCATATGTTATTTTCCGAAGATGAGCGACTTTTTTTAGTCGGTCTGGCTCATGATAACTTTGCCAACATGTGGACGGCCACATTTGAGGTTGCAGAGCATATGCAAATTCACCGTCGTATAGACGAGATTGATTTTGCCATTGAACGAACGGTAAGAAGCACCATTACAGGCCTGGACGTACTAGGGCTGGACCGTGCCATGGAAGATATAATAGAAAATATTGTACTAGAGCACCTGCGCACCAATGTAATACCTGACGAGGAGCGCAACCAGCAGAATTTTGTCGAGCGCGCAAACACCTACGAACGGGTATGGATACAAGAAGGCCAAATTATTGTAGACGAAGGCGAAATTATTACCGAGGATATATACTTCCTACTGGGTCAATTCGGTATGCTGCGGTCGGAATCTATGGCAGAGCATATTATCCCCATGATAGGCGTGGGCGTTTTGGTGCTGGTGCTGTTTTCCATCTGTGGTATGTATCTGATTTTCTACTCGCCCACAACCCTTGCCAGCAAAAAAGAAGCTGGACTTATGTTCACCATTTATGTGCTATCGCTTCTTATTGCATGGGTGCTACGGGATTTTAACCTTCCCATTATCGCCCTTATGATTTTTCCCATGCTGGTGTCGCTGCTTATCGACCGCCGCTGTGCAATTCTACTTACATTTGTTATGGTGCTTATTTGCTTCTTTATTGTCCAGGGCAACTTGGCATATTTGCTGTTTTACACCACGGCAGGGGCAATTATTTGCCTATTATCCCGCTTTAGTACCGAACGAAATAAGATTTTTATCGTAGGGCTTATGATAACGGCCATACAATTTGGCCTGGCCATTGCCATCACACTTATAATTGAACGCAGCCACGCCTTTGCAGATTATCAAGCACTGTTCCTGCCCGCGGCCATGGCAGCCATAAGTGGTATGCTAACGGTTATCATATGCACAGGCAGCCTGCCACTGTGGGAAACACTTTTTGGCGTTGTTACCCCGGTAAAGTTGCTTGACCTTACCAACCCCACAAACCAACTGCTGCGCCGTCTTACAATTGAAGCACCTGGCACATATCACCACTCACTTATAGTGGCAAATTTAGCAGAAGCCGCAGCCTATGACATTGGCGCAAACGCCCATGCTGCCCGCGTTGGCGGGTATTATCACGATGTGGGCAAGCTAAAATACCCCCACAATTTTGCGGAAAATCTTGACGGCGATAACCCCCATGATCATCTTGACCCATGGGAAAGCGCGGAAATAATAATAAGCCACGTAGCCCATGGCCTGCAACTGGCGGCAGAGCATCGCCTGCCGCAGTTTGTGCGCGACATAATACGAGAACACCACGGCACAAGCATGATTTACTATTTCTATTCAAAAGCCCGCGAGCTGTACCCACACGATACCGATGAAGCAGACTATCGCTACCCATACATCATCCCTCAAACACGGGAATCCGCTTGCGTTATGCTTGCTGATTCTGTGGAAGCTGCCGTGCGCGCAAATATGCCAAAAATGAGCTCGATTGATGAAGTGGAGACAACCATTCGTAAAGTTGTGCGCGGTAAACTTAGCGACAATCTACTGGCAGACAGCCAACTAAGCATAAAAGATGTGTCGGTTATCGAGCAGTCGTTCTTCCGTGTGCTAAAAGGAATGTATCACGAGCGTATTGTATATCCTAAGGAGAAATCCCCAACAAAACCGCTAGTGCGCGTTACCAAGGAGAAAGCATGAAAATTCATTTCGAAGAGCGCGATACGCCGCCACTTGTTCCTTATATTTCCACTATAATGAAGCAAGTGATAAGTGCCGGACGGCGATTGTATTCACCTGTGGTGGCGTCTTCCATTTCCATCAGCATCGTAACAGCGGAAGAGATGGCCAAAATAAACCAGCAATACCGCGATACGCTTGGTGTAACCGACGTCCTGTCTTTCCCGGGAAATGGACAAGCCACCCTTGGCGATATAATAATTTGCTTGGAAGTTGCAGAGTCTCAGGCCGCGGAATATGGCCACAGCCTAGAGCGGGAACTGGCCTTTTTAACCGCCCACGGCTTTTTGCACCTGATAGGCCACGACCACCAAACCCCGGAAGATGAACATGAAATGATAGAAGCCCAAAATAAAATACTGGAGCGGGTAGGTGTTCCAAGGTGAAAAACAGATCATGGCTGGAGTCATTCGGTCACGCCTTTGACGGCATATGGAACACCCTAAAATCCGAGCGCAATTTTCGTATTCAATTTTTTTTTGGTATTATTGCGGTAATTGGGTGTATCATATTTAGGGTAGACACATGGCAGTTTGTGCTTGTGGCCTTTGCTATATTTTTTGTGCTGGCCATGGAGTTAGTTAACACCGCAGTGGAAGCACTAACCGACCTGTACACCGGGGGCGAGTTGCACCCACTAGCAAAACGCGCGAAAGACTGCGCGGCAGCGGCTGTGCTGTTGGCGTCTGTTTTTGCTATTATTGTAGGTGTTGTAGTTGCAATATCAATAATATGCGGCTTTTTAAGTTGCTGAGATTTGGAGTTGTTTCAATTGAAAGATTTCCTTTCTAAGCTGTACCCAAAAAAATTATGGCTACGTGTACTGTACCTGGCCATTCCTATATTAGTAATTTTCGCCGCTGTTTCCAGCGTGGTTATAAATAATGCAATTGGCAGCAATATTGGCTACGAACCCAGGCGCGCAAGTGTCTCAAGGCCGCCGGTAAGAGAAGAGCCTGTACCCCAGCAACTACCATATGTCAACCCGCCGCACATTCTGCCATATTTCCAACCACCGCTGCTGGACCCATATGAAAGCAACCGTTGGGACGAAGATGTCGAGCCAGACCTGCGCCCACGCTCGCTATTAACAGGGCTGCCTATTGACGAAGAATATTTACTGCGCCGCCCGATTGCAGTTGTAATAAATAACATTCGCCGCGCATTGCCCCAAAGCGGTATCACTTCCGCCGACATTATATACGAAGTGTTGTCGGAGGGGGATGTAACCCGTCTGGTAGGTATTTATCAGTCATACATCCCAGAAATGATTGGGCCTGTGCGTTCTGCCAGAGATTCCTTTATAGATTTTGCGTTCAACCACGACGCTTTTTTTGTGCACCATGGCCGAAGCCCAGACGCAGACGCTCGCTTGCGTGCTACCCGTATAACCAACCTGGATGGTATGGCGTTGGAAGGTACAGTTTTCTGGCGCGACAGGACTTACCCATACTGGCATCACAACTCTGGCCAAAGGCCTCTTGAGCATAGCTCATATACCAGTTGGCAGCGTATTTCTACGCATATTGAGTCCCGCGATTTTCGGGATTATATAAATGACGATCCTGCGTATTGGTTCACCTTTGGCACTGTGCCTACTGGGGCTGTTGCTGGTGTGGCAGAAGTTGTAATTGTGCCGTTTTCTGCGCCATATACTCGCACATTTGTTTTTGACCCGGTAGCAGGGCAGTACATGGTGCAAAACACCGATGGCATGGTGCAAGACGCGATAACGGCAGAGCAGGTTGGTGTGACAAATATCTTGATACAGGTTACAACCAAGCGCGTTACCGGCACACTTGGCCAGCGTACGGTAGGTACTGTGGGAGAAGGCGACGGCTTTTTGGTAACGGACGGCTTTTACCAGCCTGTGCGGTGGGCTAAGGACAGTCACGTATCGCCCATGCGTTGGTATTTTGCCGATGGAACACCGCTGGTGCTAAACCCAGGCAGAACTTGGATTTGCGTTTTTCAGAATACCGGGACTGTGACGTTTAGCAGGCTGGAGGACTAAGTGTGAGAATAATCGTAGGCCTGGGCAACCCGGGCACAAAATACAAGGGCACACGCCACAATGTGGGTTTTGAAACCATTGAAAAACTTGCATTCGACCATAAAATTGAATTAAAGAACGATAAAAAGTTTCGCGCTTTTGTTGGCGAAGGGCGCATAGGCGATGTAAGGATTTTGCTGGTGCAGCCCATGACTTATATGAATTTAAGCGGCGAGTCAGTCCGCAAAATATTAGATTTTTACAAATTACCCCCAACGGACGTTACTGTTATTTATGACGATGTGGCGTTGCCGGTGGGGGATATTCGCGTGCGCGAGCGTGGCAGTGCCGCTGGGCAAAAGGGCATGATAAATATAATTGCCCAGCTTAAAACAGATGAGTTTCCGCGAGTGCGCATTGGGGTTGGGGATAAACCGCCTTTTATGACCCTTTCGGATTATGTACTTAGCCGATTTTTTAAGGAAGAATGGGACGATATGATTGCCGGGATTACAAAGGCTGGGGACGCGGCAGAGATGATTTTACGTGAAGGGGCTGTTGCGGCCATGAATCGGTTTAATAAGAGGATGGTAAAGACATGACCCATGCTTTACTTGTACCATTACAAGATTACGATGTTTTTGGCAACATTATATTGGCACTTGAAAACACAGCACCGCAAACCATATGGGTTTCCGGTGCTATTTCTGCGCAAAAATGGCACTTGACCGCTGGTATATTGGCCAACCGCGCTACCCCTTCCGTTATAATTGCGCCGTCCGAATTAAAGGCCAAGGAAATTTACGATGATTTGTATTATTTTTTCCGCGACGCGGTGCATTTTTACCCCAGCCGCGACATGATTTTTTACGCCGCAGATGTAAAAAGCGTGGACATTACCCGTCAAAGATTGAAAGTTTTGGATGTGTTGCGAAACGCGCAAATAGACAAGACCGCACCAACCACCGCAGGCTTTACCCCAACCCGCGCAAACCTTAATGCGGAAAAACCAATCATAATTTTATCTTCTGAAGCCCTGCTTGACCGAATGACCCCGCCTGACACCTTCCACCGTTACCGCTTGTCGCTTGGCATGGGCGACATATGTGACCCAAATGACCTAATGAAAAAATTAACCCAAATGGGATACGAGCGCGCCAGCTTGGCCGAAGGGCCCGGGCAATTTGCCATGCGTGGCGGAATTTTAGACATCTATCCGGCAGTTGGTATCATTTTGTTACCAACTGAAAAAGATTCGCGTCCCATCCCAAACGAGTCTGCCATACGTATCGAATTTTTTGGTGATGACATAGACTCTATCCGCATTATAGACGCACTTTCCCAACGATCGATAGAAAATGTGCAATCCTTTGAAATATATCCTATGCGGGAGCTTGTTTACAGCAAAAGCCGCTTGCGCTCTGCTATGGAAAAAATCCGTGCCGCCGCAGAGGGCACAAACGCCACGCAACACATAGAAAATACCCTAGAAACCTGGAGTGAAGAACTAGGTGCACGTGGCAGCGACGCATTTCTCCCCTTCTTTTACGACGAGGAGATTAACTTACTGGACTACCTGCCAACAGACACATCAATTTTTTTCGATGAGCCAAACGCCATTGGTATTCATATGGAAACGATACAAACCGAGTACAACGAGAGTAATAGCCACCGCCTGGAAAATGGGCGAATGTTACCCCAACAAGTGCATGTTATGCTGCCATGGGAGCAAGTGCTTCACAAAACACAGCACTTCCACCGTGTTTTGTTTTCATCCATGGCAGGGACACTAAACAACTTCCCTAAGGCGCAAGAGATACCCATTAGCGTTCGCTCATGCCCGCCATTGCGGCACAAACCGTCTGAGCTGAAAAAAGATATTTCCAATTACCTGCAAAAAGGCTATCACGTGGCGATAATGGCAGGCCCGCGCCGCAACGCACAGCAGGTGACTGACGCAATAAATGACCTGGATATATTAGCCCGCTTCGCGGAAAATTTCGAGGGCGCAAACCTGGCGCAAAACTTGGTAACAGTGGGGCGCGGCAGTATTTCCGCCGGCTTCGAGTACCCGGAAATTGGCCTGGTAGTAATTACCGACAAGGAACTTTTCACCGAAAAAAAACGCCGCCGCACCAAGCGAAAAAATAAGAATGCCGAAAAAATCGGAAACTTCGCAGACCTACGCCCGGGCGATTATATCGTACACGACAACCACGGCATCGGCATTTTCCGCGGTATCGAGCAGGTGACAAGCGACGGCCACAGCCGTGATTATCTAAAGCTGGAGTACTCCGACGGCGGGCACGTATACGTGCAAACTTCCCATATGGAGATGATACAGAAATACATCGGCGGTAAACAGGAGGCGCGGCTTTCTAAACTGGGCGGCGCAGACTGGGCGCGCGCCAAGCAAAAAGCCCGCCAGGCCGTGGCCATTTTGGCAGAGGATTTAATTGCCCTATACGCAAAACGTCAGGCCGCCGTAGCGCACAGCTACGGCCAAGACACAGTTTGGCAGCAGGAATTTGAAGGCAACTTCCCATATACAGAAACTGACGACCAGCTAACCGCCATCGAAGACGTAAAACGGGACATGGAGTCTAAACGGGTGATGGACCGCCTAATTTGCGGTGACGTAGGTTATGGCAAAACGGAAATTGCTATCCGCGCGGCATTCAAGGCGGTGCAGCACGGTAAGCAAGTGGCGTATCTTGTGCCTACTACAATTTTAACCGAGCAGCATTACAAGACATTTTCCCAGCGCATGAAGGCATACCCCATCACGGTAGGGCGGCTTTCTCGCTTCCAGTCTGGCAAAGAGCAGCGGCAAACCCTGGCGGACATGGAAAAAGGCGCGGCAGATATTGTAATCGGCACCCATCGCCTCTTGTCTAAGGATGTGAAATTCCGCGACCTGGGGCTGGTTATCGTGGACGAAGAACAACGCTTTGGCGTTGGCCACAAAGAAAAACTCAAGCAAATGCGCACTAATGTGGACGTGTTGACCCTAACGGCCACGCCAATACCGCGCACGCTACATTTTTCACTTACAGGTATCCGCGACATGAGCATTTTGGACGAACCGCCCGAAGCCCGCCAGCCCGTGCAAACCTATGTAATGGAGCACAACCCCGAGTTTGTGCGTGACGCAATAAACCGCGAACTTGCCCGCGGCGGCCAGGTGTATTATCTGCACAACCGGGTGCGTAATATCGCGGAAGAAGCCATGCGCGTACAGCAACTTGTGCCAAGCGCGCGCATCAGCTTCGCCCATGGCCAAATGAGCGAAACGGAGCTGGAAAACATCATGCACGACTTTGTCGAAGGCGAAATTGACGTGCTGGTGTGCACCACCATCATTGAAACAGGCCTGGATATCCCCAACGCAAATACAATGATAATCCAAAACGCCGACCATATGGGGCTTAGCCAGCTTTACCAGCTACGTGGGCGCGTAGGGCGCAGCAGTCGCCTGGCGTATGCCTATTTAATGTACAAGCGCGATAAGGTGTTGCGGGAAGAAGCGGAAAAGCGACTGCAAACTATTAGGGAATTTACGGAGTTTGGTGCGGGCTTCAAAATTGCTATGCGCGACCTGGAAATACGCGGCGCGGGCAACCTGCTTGGGGCAGAGCAGCACGGGCAGATGGACTTGGTAGGCTATGATATGTACTGCAAATTGCTTGCCCAAGCGGTAGGTGAACTGCGGGGCGACCCAATAGAAACCCAGCATGAAATTTCCATTGAAATTAGCGTGGATGCCCATATACCTGCCCGCCTAATACCCGACGAGCAGCAAAAGCTGGAGATTTATAAGAAAATCTCGCAAATTACCAATCAGCAGGATTATTTTGATGTGCAGGAAGAAATCGAAGACCGCTTCGGCAGTATTCCAACCCCTGTTGCCAACCTGCTTAGTGTGGCCAATTTGAAAGCCGCCGCAAGAAAAATTGGGGTGTCTACAATTCAGCAAAAGGGAATGAACACAGTAATTATTTTCCGCCCGGACGCGTCTGTTGACCTGGATAAACTAACCGCCACAATAATGAAAAACCCCTCGCGGCTACTCTTCACCATGGCCGACGCGCCGTATATTACAATACGCGGGTTCAAAGAAGACAATAACCCCACCGACGACGGCGGGGCTTGGAAAATAACACAACTGCTTGAGCTGTTCGCGCAGTTGTAGAAAGAGGACAAAACATGAAACTTGCAAACAACATCGGCTTGCTAACCTTCGCCCGAGAAGGCATGGGTAGCCTGCACCTGGTACTTGCCTGGGACGAGAAAAATCTAGTGCTAATTGACGCAGGTGTGCCCGGCCAAACGGATGACATTGTAAAAGCAATAGCGGATGCAGGCCACAAGGCAGAAGACTTAACTCATCTAATTATCACCCATCAAGATTGGGACCACGTAGGCTGTGTTGCCGACCTGCGTAAAATCGCGCCAAGCCTGCAAATTGTCGCCCATGCAGACGAGGCAGAGTACCTAGACGGTCGCACACTGCCAATAAAACTGGCGGCTCGATTACAACAGCGCGACACTATGACCGATGAACAAAAAACCGCCGTTGACCGCTGGAATGATATGTACACAAATTCTCCCACTCCTGTGCACATAGAAGTGCAGGACAAAGAAAACCTTCCTATATGCGGCGGGATAGAAATTGTCCACGTGCCAGGGCACACACCGGGACACATTGCTGTGTATTTCAAAGAGGCAAACATTATCGTTTGCGGCGACGCGGTTAACATAAGAGACGGGCAGCTAGTTGGCTCAAGCCCTATTTTCACCCATGATATGCCCCAGGCCGAGGCTTCATTCGAAAAAATAAAGGATTATAGTGCGGCTGGTATTGTTGCGTATCATGGCGGGTTTATGTCGCTTTAAAACAGAGAGGAGCTACAAAAATGAAATACATACCTAACGCGTTATCCATCGCACGTATAGTCGTTGCTGCGATATTGCTAGTAGGTGCACTAACGGGCATAATGCCTGCACTAACAGCCGTTTTTATGGGCTTTTACATTTTCGGCGGGCTTACGGATCTTTTTGACGGGCCGCTGGCACGCCGCTTAGGCGCAAACAGCCAAATGGGCGCGAACCTGGACGGAACAGCGGACTACATCTTTATCGCGGTGGCGCTGGTTACGATTATCCCTGCCTTTGACGGCATCAATGCGCTATCAATTGGTATAGTGATTGGTTTTGTCGCGCTAAAAGTGCTGGGAATGATTGTGGGCTATATCCACTACCGCCAGCTTATGATGATGCATACCCGCCTATCGAAAGCGGCAGCGTTCGTGGCGTGGCTGATACCAATTATCTATTTCTTCACTGCGCTAGACATTAACACCATATTCATTTTTTTGGGAATTTATTGCTACATCTACCTAGCTGAAGAAATTGCCATCAATATCATCATGCCATATCCTAAACGGGATATGAAAAGTGTATTCGAAGCACTGCAACTGCGCCGCGAACATGGGGAAGGTGCAGGGGAAAAATAAAAAGCTCCGTCATTCCTGGCCAAGCCAGGAATGACGGAGCTTTTTTATATACGTTCAAACGCAAGTGTGAAACCATTACGGTATAGAGTCATAGTATCGTCTGAAATTGAATAAATCCATCGCTCAATGCCATATTCGGTTAAAATTGTCATCACTCCATTTGTTACACTCCAAGTAAGATCGATGTAAATATACCACCACTCCCCTTCAGACCAATAAAGATTTTCTTCTCCCGTACCATCTGAATGGAGTGTAAGGTAGATATTATAGTTATGAACGCCATAACCCATATCAAGGTCAAGATCCATATTCCCAAACCATGCGCCCACAAATTGTGAATTTTCTGGCGGCTGCTGCGACTCCACGCTAACTAGGGAAATCTCTTCCTGCTCGTTCCATAGTTCTAAAACGCCGCGATTTATACGATACTGGTATACGAGTATTAGGTTAATAGTATGGTAAGTTATCACTACTTGCCCATCATATGTGTACCAGTCAAACCATAATCTTCTATAATGTCCGGTGGTACAAAAGTCTGCCCAATATCCTATTCCTTCTGGCAGAAATACATAGTCGAGAATGCAACCATCCTCCAGCCACCGCGAATACATAGATGATGTCGAACTCGTAAACTTCCACATACCAATAAGCACTGGGTCAAAATATCTTCCAGCTCCTATCGGGAGAGGGTTAACCTCTGCACCAGGTGCAGGCAAAACAACTTTGTTGATAGGAACTGCAAGACCAGCACTTGCCCTATCTTCGTAAGATGCTACATTTACACCAATTACTTGTCCACTATCATTAAGTAGTGGGCCGCCACTGCTGCCGCCATATATGGCGGCACTGTGTTGAAGCAGTAGCAACGCCGCCTGTGCACCAAGTTGGCTAGGCCCCCTATCAAGCAGGGTTATCATGCCAGAGGTAAATGTTAAATTGGCGAAATTAGGGCCGCCTATAGCAAATACAGTATCACCAACACTAACCCCATCCGAATTGCCAAGGGTGGCATAGCTAAAATTATAACCCTCGCCGTCTATTTGGATTAGTGCCAAATCATTTCCAAAATCATATGAAATGTACCCAATTATATCAAATTCTCTGCCGTCATATAGCCGTGCCCACGCCTCAACAACATCATCCATAACGTGGTGGTTTGTTACAGCAATACCAGATGGGCAAATAATAAACCCGCTGCCGGTAATGTACCAGCCATCTGATGTGTAACCTCTTATGATAATGGCAGAGTCCCTGTTTTTGGCAAACACTTGCGCAGGAGTTAGTGCAGCATTTACGACAGGTGCGGTTCTAACTGGCGCATTTGATGTAATTACAACCGTTCGTGTTGCTGGATCCCAGGCGAGTGTATATCCCACACTTTCTAATGGGAAGCGTATAGGCAACATTGTTCTGCCACTAATAATTTGCGCAGGCACGTCAAGTGTATGTACTGTGCCATTGGTAGTAAAACTGTAGCTTCCTATTGGAATAATTAGTTGGTAGTTGGGGCTGGTTAAAACAGCCGCCCTTTCCTCGTCGTTCCAATCGACATCAAAGCCCAATGCTTCAAACACGCCACGGACAGGGACCAATGTGCGCCCATCTACAATTAACGGCGCTTGGTCTGGGAAAGTAATCTCCTGACCGTCAATCGAAACCCCTATGTCACTAGCATACACTGCTGTAGCAGTAGCAAGCAAAAGGATTAGCATTACCGCAAGAGAAAAAAATGGCTTTTTCATTTACATCAACTCCATGTATGAATATGTATGTTCCCTCCATTATTATACACTATTTCTAAGCACCCGACAAATATCGCCCAAGGTTTGCAACACTCCATTGGAGTGCGTTATAATATTTCAACTGGTAAGAACCTCTTACCAGTTGAACCCACAACGCTTGGAGGAATGAAAATTGCAAAACATCCAAACCGTACCGGCAAAATCCATAATCTACCGAACAGGCAACGCCAGCACACTAAGCTGGCTGGACTACAGTATGAACATTTACCGCGGCTGCAACCACGGGTGCATTTATTGCGATAGCCGAAGCAATTGCTTCCGCAACATGGACTTCGACATAGTAAAAGTGAAGGAAAACGCCCTGCAAATTATACGGGACGACCTGCGCCGCAAAGTTAAACTGGGCGTTGTTCACACCGGGGCAATGAGCGACCCATATAACCCGCTGGAGGCCGAGCTGAAATTAACCCGCAACGCGTTGGAGTTGATAAACGCATTCGGCTTTGGCGCGTCCATTGCCACAAAATCCAGCCTGGTGACACGGGATATTGATGTGCTGTGCGACATAAAGCAAAGCGCGCCCGCGAATGTAAGTTTCTCCGTTATTGCCGCCTGCGATGAACTGTGCAAAAAAATAGAGCCCAACGTTTCCGTTACATCGGAAAGGTTTGAGGCTCTATCAAAGATTGCGGGTTCTGGAATTTTTTGCGGCGTGTACCTAAACCCAGTGCTACCGTTCTTGACAGACACCGAGGAGAATGTTCTGCAAATCCTTCGCATGGCGAAAGATGCAGGCGCGAAATACGTGCACACATACATGAGCATGACACTGCGACCGGGCAGCCGCGAGTATTATTTTGCGCAGCTAGACAATTATTTCCCGGGAATTAGGGAGAAATATGTAAGGCGATACGGTATGCGAAAGTACAACCAATCGCCCAATGAGAAAAAACTGTGGGGCGTGTTTGCCGCAGAATGCGAACGGCTGGGGTTGTTGTATGATATGAATGCTATTGTTTTTGCTAATAGGATAGGGTATGATGATCGGCAACTTACATTATTTTAGGAGGTTACTATGAATATTTATGGGCTTGTCTACAGTAATGCGGATGTGGAGTTTTTAAGAAGCAACAAAATGGGTATAGAAGTTCATTCTCATCCTGCAAATTTATTGAATCCGTATGATTTTGATGAATATCATAAAACTATATCAGAGCATATAAAGGACATGAACGGCGTGTCTATGCATGGCGTGGTTAATGATATGGCATATACATCGGGGGATTCATTGATTATTGAAGTAGTAACAAGGCGTTTTATCGAGTCCATTCAGGCCGCAACGCTTCACGGCATCAATCGTCTTATTTTCCATTCTTCGTACAGAACTTATCATGCCATCAAAAAACCGCTTACTGACTGGTATGTGAAAACGTCAATCAGCTTTTGGAAGGATTTCGAACACAACATACCCAATGGAATGACGGTACTGTTGGAAAATTTTGAAGATGAAGATCCGGAACTAATGGTTGAAATATTACAAGGTATAGACAGCCCAAAGATACGTTGTTGTTTTGATGTAGGACATGCTTTTGCCTACTCGACTATACCACTTGGCAAGTGGATTCGCGTTTTAGGGAAGTATATCAACCATGTCCATATAAATGACAATGATGGTAGCCATGACTTGCATTTGCCGCTTGGAAACGGCAATATACCTCTAGCACAAACCATCGACGATTTATTAAACTATGCTGGAGAAGACGTACCGTTCACGTTAGAATGTGATATACGTTCATCAGTAGATTGGCTTAAAAACAACAAATTTATGTAATGCGAAAGGCGGCGAAATCCATGTGGAGATCGCCGCCTCTTGTTTGTTGTACATGTCTTTAAGTTACAGCCAACGCTTCTCTAAACTTCTGAGCGTCAGATAGGAAGGTATCTAATGGTGTTTCTTTGAAAAGTCCCTGCCGCCACTCTATGTAATCAAAAGGTTCGCGGCGCATCAATACGATGAAACGCTCCGCTTCTACTAATCCCAACTGCTCTGCAAGAACACGCATTCCTTCGTCTTTTAGTGCTGTAGCATTACGCATCCAAGTACCTCCTTACAAAATCTATTGGATTCAGAACTACAATTTCCGCTATTTGCTTGTTTAGAACTTTTTTATCGGTTGTGAGAAAATAATCTGCGCCCAGGTGAATAGCGCAAGCAATATGAGAAGCATCCATTTGACGCAAGCCTAAAGTCATCAGATTAGCTGCCTTCATGGCGATCTCATTTGTTAGTTCACAATCCTCATAGGCTATGTGTTTCCACGCCGTAATTCGATTGCGAACTTCCACAAATGGATTTGCTCCGTTTTCGTAATCCATCACAAACGACCAGCATAGTTTTAGTTCGCCTTGCCGAACTAATTCCTGAACTTTCTCCCCACTGTTCGGCCAAATGATAAATAATTCCCATTATCAACTTCCAACAATTTGTAATCATCCCTTTTACCACCGCCAGATAGCGAATGTCTGATTTTTTCCCAATGAAGCCATACATCATACCCGTTGGGCAACAAGTCGCTAACTTCGACTTCGATATGCTGGAAAATACTCCACAACCGTGCCCACCATTCGGGTGAATGATAACCATACATACTCCAATTCCAAAAAGGCATCATATAAGACGGCACGTTTCCGCCATTTTCAAACTCCCTTGTAAGCGCGGGGTATACAATTCCTATTTGGCCATCGTCCTTAATAAATTTGCTAAAATAGTCAAGATAAAACGCGTCTGTTCCGAAATAGAAGTATGAGTCGATGGCAACTATCGCGTCAAAATAGCCTTCGGCATAAGGCAGGGCACGGGCGTCCGCATGGATTGGAAAAATTTTGTCCTCCAAACCTGCATCTTTGAAACGCTTGTAATTATCGGTTGCCTGTATCCACAAATCGTTGGCGAATACGGTCACGCCATATTCTTTTGCCAAGAATATGCTTGTCATGCCCATTCCGCAACCCATATCCAATACGCGCATACCAGGTTTGAGCGTCATCTTTTCCATGAGAAATTCTAGTAACCAGATTGCGCACGGCCCCATCTGGTTTTCCATAATCCACTCGGCATCATATTTCGCGCTTATTGGAAATTGGGGCATTGTTAGTGCCGCTTGCAATTCTTGTGTTGTCATGTGCAGCACCAACTTTCTTTTTTCAAAAAATGCTCTGCGTCGCTGGGTGCGGCTAATCGAATTTCTAGGTTTTTGTGTTTCAGGTTCATGGAAAACCCCTCCTTTTGGAGTTAGCATAACAATAATTTATGGGAAGGGCAAGACAAGAAAACGGCTTAGCCGTTTTTCTTACCAACAGCCGTGAAGCACCGTTTGTGAAACAAACGGACAGGACAACTGCGAAGCAGTTACCATGAAACCCCTCTGTCTCGGAGGTACACAAAGCCAACCTTCACCAATTCGGTGAAGGTTGCTTTTTATGTCTTTGGTTATGACTTAGCCGGCAACTGCCGGACGT
>Ga0123355_10003612_pt1 | contig 22269 bp, 17 predicted proteins | sample TergutEmb28metaG_3_FD_89872 | JGI IMG/M metagenome (GOLD analysis project Ga0123355, IMG submission 89872) | Embiratermes neotenicus P1 segment gut microbial communities from Petit-Saut dam, French Guiana - Emb289 P1 | ecosystem: Host-associated > Arthropoda: Insects > Digestive system > Gut ... | reverse complement strand
GTCAACAAGAATCGTACAGACTCTAATGCCAGGCATTGTTGGCTCATATGCTACACTAATAACCGCACCTTGAAAACTTAATACTATTTGACTGTGAGAAGGATATTCACTTAAGGTTAGATTAAGTTTTCTGATGAAGGGGGGCATATTGAAAAAATATTAGCTTATTTTTTAAAGTTTGCTTTGAATAAAAGTATAATCAAAAATTTGACATTAGGAGGATATATATGAACAAAAAAGTATCACAAGTTCCCAATGAAAAGGCATATGTAAAATTAAAGATTAGGAGAGCCCTAACTATCAAGAGATTCCCAGCTAAGAATATCTTATCTATATTTTTAATCTTAATGATGACATTAACATTAATAATCCCTTTTTCTAGTTTAGCTCAAGCTACCCCATTAATTCCACCTACCCCCTCAACTTCAATAACTCAAAATCAGTATAATGCTTTCGGTGGCACACGCAGCACTGCAAATAACACCGTTTTATCTCTTGGTGCGGGTATAACATTTGTTGCAGATAATAACACTCTTGAGTTATGGTATATACATGTTACAGACGATAATCTTTCTGGTAGTATTGATGTTGCGTATCAAATCAGCAGCGGTTATTTTACTAGAACAATTGAAATCGACGGTATTGGCAGATATATTATAGGTGATTCTAGTGGGCCGAATGGCTTGAATGAAATTAGACTTGGTGCGTTTATTTCGGATAGCGTAGGTGGGCCCGATCCTGACCCTGACCCTAAGCCTGATCCAAAGCCTGACCCGAAACCCGATCCCGACCCAAAGCCTGACCCAGAGCCAGAACCAGACCCTGAACCAGATCTAGACCTAGATCCTGAACCAGACCCAGATCCAGACCCTGAACCAGAACCAGAGCCGACACCATCAACTTGGCGTCACGGCATAGAATTTGAGCAGGTATTTGCTCATCATTTAGATGATTTGCAGGCACCTGTCATAAATAATGTAAACGTGGAGGTTTTGAATTTTTTTCAGGGTATATACAGAATATCCATATCGGTACAAGATTGTACGCTTGACCCAAGAGCATTACCTTTCTTTTTCTGGGGCTCAAATGAAGGCACCTTTTACGACATTATAGACCGAGAGATAGACTATGCATCCTTTACCTTTAGAGCAAACCCTGGAACAAATAATAGAAATGTTAGATTGATGATAGGTGTCGGCGATAGCTTAGGCCAAGTTGACAGAGTTGTTATTGAGTTAAAGGGAAATGATACTCATGCGGAATACCAGACTTTCTTGCCTAATGCCTTAAATCTAGAAAGTCCCTTTAGTCGGCAATTAGCAGCAGATAGCCAGCAGTTAACAACAGAGATATCATTATCAGTCACAGCCAATACCTTAGACCCATCTTTACCAACGAACATAGCTTTTGCACTAGATAATTCATCAACAATGAATATAGCAGATCCTAGCGGATTGATACCATCTATATTTGCAGACTTAGCTGCAACGGCATCGGGTGCATCTCAAAGTGAAACATATTTTTCCCTTGTGTTAAATAACAGCGTCATACAGCTTGGTTCATTAGGTGTGATAACAAATGAGCTAAGTAGAAGACCAGTTTATAGTGGCAATGTAGATTTAAATCAATTGCTGTCAAGAGCAACTTCGACCCTGGCAGGCGGAGACAGACAGAATGTCATTATTTTCTCTGCAGGCTCATGGAATAATGAGATAATAGATCAAATACAAAGATTGGAAAGACGAGGCTTTATTGTCTATTTCGTAGTTTACGAGCCTGACGAGAACCTATCGGCTATACTTAACGCTTCCCTCCCCAATGCCATTACCTACTCCAACACCAGAGAACTCCCAAGCCTATTATCACAGCTTCCGATATTCTCAACGTCTCCAATCGCTCCTATTATGGGCTTTGGAGATTTTATGCTTTTTGGAGATGCACAAATTACAAACGCAAATATACCAGAAGGTGATATTTTCCAAGATGTTGGTTATTCACACTGGGCAAGACACTCTATACATGACATGGCTCGCCGTGGGGTGATACGGGGATATGATACAGGTGAGTTTCGTCCTGGTAGGGAGACCAGCATAGCAGAATTCTTGGCGATGGCTCTGCGCTTAGCAGGTACAGAGTTACCTGACGGTTCTGGCGACCATTGGGCGCATAATTATATTCAGTGGGCTATAGGCAAGGGGATCATAAGAGAGACCGATGATCCAGAAGATTCACATCATCCAAATTCGCGCATCAACCGTGCTATGGCTTTTTTTATCATACACGAGGCGTTTACAGATCCAGGAAATGATTTAGTCTGGAGTCGTCTGGATGGCCCGCAGATAGCAACCAGGGTTGGGGATTTTGGTAGTAGCTTTTTTAATGACTATGAAGATTTTGTTCAATATCTTTCAGACAGGGAATTGGAGCATTACTACCAAGTCCTAAAGCAGCTGTTTCTTCATGGAATATTAAACGGACGTACACGCACAAAGGAAAAAAACGAAGAAACGATAAGAGTGACAAATATAGAGTACGATAGCTATATAACCCGCGCAGAAGTAGCAAGCCTCCTACATGTCACAGTAACACCCATGGGAGCACCAAGAGATGAATATAGAATTTTAAATATAAACGTAGTTAGCGACTTTGATCCAATAACTGTCTCTACAACCTCAGATCTTACATTCAACAGCTATGGCGCACAGCAATTCCGGTTCACAACCAATGAAACAGGCCTTTATACCTTCACAGCAACAAACGGAGCCACCCCACCAATCGGACACATCACGACATTGTTTATGGAGGTGAATGAATGGGATAGATACAGAAACCCCATACGCCTATATGTACCCATGCGCCCTATAAACACCGACACAAACCACGAGTTTTTGATAGGTGACGGACAGACCATAGTTGTAGAGGTTTACGGTCCCCCTGGTGCCGCTTTTGAGATAACAGTGAGGCGGGTTAGGGATATAACTACGGGGGTATCAGACCTACAGCTTAACCGCCGCACTGGCGGCAACTTTATTTATGTTAATAATCCGGAGTTCATTACGGATTTGGATATAGTGCAGCCGTTGGATACGGAAATGAGGAGAAACAACCTGATATTCCACCAGGCAGGAGTACGCGGTGCAAACACCATGTATATAACACACTCTACACTAGGTACACCCAGACCAAATAGAAACTTCTACTACGACATCTCATTCCTGAACGATTCATCACAAGATGTAAGAATTGAAATCTCAAAACCGTTTGTAAGTGTGAAGAATGATTGGGGGTGGGATGACTTTGGATACCTTAGGTATCTGACTTTAGACAGACTGCAAAATAGGGATGACAGAGCAAAAGCAACAATAACAATCCCACCTGGAGGACAGAGACTCCTTTTTACGGATATAATGCTTGATGAGTTTCGTATAGAGGAGGAGGATGAGATTCTCTCTATCATGAGGCCACATCAAAGTTTTATAGGCGGCTTTGTTGACTTTACTGTCCTAGGTGGCGGCGAGATAACCATAAGTGCCCTTGCGGCTTATGCGAGTCAGGAGGATGAGCAGGGAGTGGTTTTGCACGAGGATCAGCGGCGATTCTTAACGCTGTGGCGTGATGAGGAAGGAGAACTGATGGCTGGTGATCGTGACGGTGAGAGTGTTCCTATTTATGGTTTTCCTTTTATTGATACAGTATGGATAGGCAACCGTGAAGTCAGAACCGAACATGACGTCCACGGCAAATACAAAGGCATAGACTGGGGTCACACAGACATAGTAGAAGGCCGCATGAACTTCATAATAGACGACTCTTTTTATCCTCGTATATATGACGAAACTACTCTCGAAAGCAATTACACAGAAACCCCACCAGGAAGAAGACAACTAGCACAAGGAGTTAATCTAGGAGTAAACCTAATTGATAGCGGCAACCCTAACGTTATTAATAGCGATGACCCTAACAGACGATTCTTTGAAGACCCCATACTCAGATGGAGCTGGGTAACCCATATCAACCCCTTCGCTATGCCACCTAACACCCCTCCGCCTAACGACCCCCCTACTGACCCACCTAGGCCAGAGTTCAGGATCACTAGCATGCCATCATACCTGCACAGGTTCACATACGATCAGGGAGATAGTCAATGGAGATTCCAATTTGACTATTTAAGACCATGGCCAGAGGCTGAGCAAACTAGAGGAGGATTGAGTCTAGGTGGAGATGGTGGACGTAATAGCTATGCTGATTTTGGAGTCTATCTAAACCCCCGAATTCGCCAAGATATCTTAGGCCGTTATGTGTATCTAGTTAATGATCCAAATGCCATAATACTTGATGTAGGGCCAACTAATAATCAATGGGAGCTAATGACAATGTCACTAGGCAGCTGGGGTGTAACATACGAGTTTACAATAGACATTACAAACGTAGGCACACAGACGAGACAACTACAATACTTTATGGAATTCGCCGACTTTGCAGCAGTAAGCTATAGAATAGACCGAAATAACATTTATTATAGAAGTGGAGCATGGGCGCCCTATAATCTCCTGCATAATGATGAAGATGAAAATTGCCCCAACAGACGCATAGAAGTCCCTGTGTTTATAGGAGATACTCAGTTTATAAAAGATGCTGACCAAAGAGATACTGACCAAGTAGACCCAGACAATATATATGGAGCACCACTACAGTTAGTACCCGGAGAAAGATACACCATAACAGTATCTGTATTAATGGGTGTAGGCATGGGTGGCTTCTTCCATAGATTGGTGATGTTGAACTAAGATAGTGCTGAGTAGAGATTATAATGTTGGAGGTATTATTATGAAAAAAAGAAGTATACAGAAAAAAGCAATAGGCATTATTACAATGTGCTTTATATTGCTCTCATCAACAACCATCACAGGTTCTGCCATTAATCTAATGGCAGAACCAACTCAACAACCATCCATAGCAGAGATGCTGCAAAACCTAGTGCTAATAAACCACCCCGATGAAATAGCCGCGGTCGTAGAAGGGAATGAGGAGAGACTTACAGGGAATATAAACATTGCATTAGAATGGGAGACTCGTGGCGCCATTCGTAGCCTTGAAGACCTTGAGAGGATTCATGGCGACAATGTCCCTGAGCGCTTGCAGGGGATTGTTGATAGAGAAACTCTTCGTTGGTCTATACGCCCAGAGAGCAACTTTGCCATAACCCCCGTAATAACAAACAGATTCGCATTACAGTTTGCAAGAAACTCTACTTTCTACCAGTTGATATCACATGACGAAGCGAGTTGGGTGCAATATCAAACCCGTGGAGAAATTCCTGATTTTTTAAGGGACATCGAAACCATGGAAGAAATGATACGACAAGCAACAGATGAGAGAATTATTGACATTAGATATGTTTATGTAGCTAGTGTGCGGATACTCTATTTAAGGGGTGAGTACACCGATTTTGCTATATTGATCTTTGACAACATTAATACTCGCCGCACGCCTTTGCCAAATGGTATACAATTTTTCCAAATCCATCCTTTGGTCGACATTTTAGAAAACCTAGTAGAATTTCACGCTAGACATAATTGGATAGGACATACAAACGTAATGACAACAAAACCAACCTTCACCCAACAAGCCCAACACCTACACAACCAAGGCCTACTACTAGGCGACGAACGCGGCCTAGACCTACTACGCCCCCTAAACCGTATAGAAGCCACAACCGTGCTAATAAGAGCCTTAGGACTAGAAAACGAGGAAACATCACAGATATCCCACTTCACAGACATCCCAGACGATAACTGGGGTCGCCATTACGCCAATATAGCAGCAGACCATAACATAGCCCAAGGCGTAGGCTACTCCATGTTCGCCCCCAACACCCTAATAACAGCAGACCAATTCGCCACCTTGGTATTACGAGCCAGCGGCAATTTTGGCAATTTCGACTGGCAAGACGGCATAAGCATCCTCATAGACAACAACATAATAACAGCAGAAGATGCAGAGACAATGGATCTGTTCACCAGAGGGGATATGGCTAAAATTATATACGAAGCTATAGCCCATGGGTTGTTCGGGGAATAGCAGCCCCAGCATATGCATAAAAACCTCCGTGTTTATAGGAGACACTCACCAAATAAACCCAAACAATATATGGAGTACCACTACAGTTAGTATCCGACAAAAGATACACCATAACAGTATCCGTACTAATGGGTGTAGGTATGGGCGGTTTCTTCCATAGGTTGACATTGCTGAACCCAGCTGATGCTGAGTAAAACTATAATGTTGGAGGTATTATTATGAAAAAAAGAAACATGCAGAAAAAAGCAATAGGCATTATTACAATATGCCTTATATTGCTGTCATCAACAACTATTACAGGTTCTGCCATTAATCTAATGGCAGAACCTCAACAGCCATCCATAGCGGAGATGTTGCAAAACCTAGTGCTAATAAACCACCCCGATGAAATAGCCGCGGTCGTAGAAGGCAATGAGGAGAGTCTCACAATGACTATAAACGGTGCATTAGAACGGGAGACTCGTGGCGCCATTCGTAGCCTTGAAGACCTTGAGAGGATTCATGGCGACAATGTCCCTGAACGCTTTCGAGGAATCATTAGTGAAGTAACTAGAATTTGGGCTATACGTCCAGGAGATAACTTTAGAATAAACCCCGTAATAACAAACAGGTTTGCATTACAGTTTGCAAGAAACTCTACTTTTTACCAGCTGATATCATATGACGAAGTAACCTGGGTGCAGCATGCGGCTGGTGCAGAAATTCCTAATTTTTTAAGAAATGCTGACGCCGTAGAGGAAATGATACAACAAGCAACAGATGAAGAAATCATTGATATTAGATATGTCCATGTAGCCAGTGTGCGGATACTCTATCTAAGGGGTGAGCATACCGATTTTGGTATACTAATCTCTGATACAGGTAACCCTGGTCCTCGCCATGACCCGCTACCTAATGATATGCAATTTTTTCAAATCTATCCACTAGCCGACATACTGGAAACCCTAGTAGAATTCCATGCTAGACGTAATTGGATAGGATATACAAATGTAATAACCACAAAACCAACCTTCACCCAACAAGCCCAACACTTACACAACCAAGGCCTACTACTAGGCGATGAGCGCGGCCTAGACCTATTGCGCCCCCTAAACCGCATAGAAGCCACAACCGTCCTAATAAGAGCCTTGGGACTAGAAAACGAAGAAACATCACAGATATCCCATTTCACAGACATAGCTGACGACAACTGGGGTCGCCACTATGCCAACATAGCAGCAGACCATAACATAGCCCAAGGCATTGGGGATTATATGTTCGCCCCCAATACCTTAATAACAGCAGACCAATTCGCAACCCTAGTATTACGCGCCAGTGGCAACTTCGGGGATTTCGATTGGCAAGATGGCATAAACATTCTAATAGACAACAACATAATAACAGCAGAAGATGCAGAGACAATGGATTTGTTTACTAGGGGCGATATGGCCAAGATCATCTATGAAGCTATAGCCCATGGGCTATTCGGAGAATAATATTACTACAATACATCTTACAGGCTCTGTCATTAAGCTAATGACAGAGCCTGTAGTTTTTGTACATAAGGCAGCTAGGCAGCTGGGGTGTAACCTATGAATTCACAATAGACATTACAAACGTAGGCACACAGACAAGACAACTACAATACTTTATGGAATTTGCCGACTTTGCAGCAGTAAGCTATAGAATAGACCGAAATAACATCTATTATAGAAGCGGAGCATGGGCACCCTATAATTTCCTGCATGATGATGAAAATGAAAATTGCCCCAACAGACGCATAGAAGTCCCTGTGTTTATAGGCAACACTGACCAAACATACGAAAATAATATATATGGAGCGCCACTACAATTAGTGCCTGGCGAAAGATATACCATAACAGTATCTGTGTTAATGGGTGTAGGCATGGGTGGTTTTTTGCATAGTCTAAGACTGCTGAACCCAGATATTGCTGAGTAGAGACTATAATACTGGAGGTATTATTATGAGAAAAAGAATAGTAAGTGTTACTACAATATGTCTTATGCTGCTATCGTTAACACTAAATGTAAATGCTACAGGTTCTGCCATTAATCTAATGGCAGAACCAACTCAACAACCATCCATAGCAGAGATGTTGCAAAACCTAGTGCTAATAAACCACCCTGAGGAAATAGCCGCGGTTGTGGATAGAAATCAGGAGAATATTACAAGAAATATAAATATTCGATTACAAGTGGAAACTCGCGGTGGTATTCGTAGCTATGAAGACCTTGTAAGGATTCATGGTGATAATATTCCTGATGGCTTCCAGAGAATTGCTGATGGCGCAATTGATGACTGGTCTATACGCCCAGAAAGTAACTTTGGCATAAACCCCGTAATAACAAACAGGTTTGCATTGCAGTTTGCAAGAAACTCTACTTTTTACCAGTTGATATCGTATGATGAGATAGATTGGGTGCAATTTGCAACCCGTGGAGAGATTCCTGATTTTCTAAGGGATGTTGAAACTATAGAGCAAATGATACTACAAGTAGCTAATGAGAGGATCATTGATATTAGGTTTGTCCATGTGGCTAGTGCACGGATACTTTATTTAAGGGGTGAGCATACCGATTTTGGTATACTGATTTTTGATGGTGCTAACACTCGCCGCGCGCCATTGCCTAACGATATGCAACGTCTACAAATCTACCCACTAGCCGACATACTAGAAACTCTAACAGAATTCCACGCCCCGGACAATTGGCCAATCTACACAGACATGCTTATCCCAAAACCAACCTTCACCCAACAAGCCCAACACCTATACAACCAAGGCCTGCTACTAGGCGACGAACGCGGCCTAGACCTATTACGCCCCCTAAACCGCATAGAAGCCACAACTGTCCTAATAAGAGCTTTGGGACTAGAAAACGAAGAAACATCACAGATATCCTATTTCGTAGACATCCCAGACAACAACTGGGGTCGCCATTACGCCAACATATCAGCAGACCATAACATAGCCCAAGGCATTGGGGATTACATGTTCGCCCCCAACACCCTAATAACAGCAGATCAATTCGCCACTTTGGTATTACGAGCCAGCGGCAATTTTGGCAATTTCGATTGGCAGGATGGCATAAACATCCTCATAGATAATGGCATAATAACAGCAGAAGATGCAGAGACAATGGATTTATTCACCAGAGGGGATATGGCTAAAATCATCTACGAAGCTATAGCCCATGGGTTATTCGGAGAATAATATTGCTACAATACGTCTTACAGGTTCTGTCATTAAGCTAATGACAGAGCTTGTGATTTTTGTACATAGCTTTTGTTGATGCGGCGGCGAAGTTGACATCCACGGCAAATACAAAGGCATAGACTGGGGTCACACAGACATAGTAGAAGGCCGCATGAACTTCATAATAGACGACCCCTTTTATAATACGTTTGCCCCAGATAACAACAGGCCAACCCCAGAAGGAAGAAGACAAATAGCACAAGGGGTTAATATGTTGGTAAATATAACTGACAGTGAAGGTTCTGATGGCCAATTCTTTGGACACACCGCACATAGATGGAGTTGGATAACCCACAGCAACCCACTTGCTGCCCCACCTGCAGCAGGCATAAACGTCATGCCATCATACCTACACAGCTTCACATACGACCAGGGAGAAGTCGACCAATGGAGATTCCAGTTTGACTATCTAAGACCATGGCCAGGACATGAAAGAGCTAGAGGCAACGAAGAATTAGGAGTATTAAGCTTAGAAGAACGTAATCGCTATGTTAATTTTGACGTAGACTATTTAAACCCCCGAATCCGCCAAGATATCTTAAACTACTATGTGTATTTAAACGACCCAGATGCCGAACCACTTGATAGCATACCCGAAATAGGACTAACTAACAATCAATGGGAGCTAATAACAATGTCACTAGGCAGCTGGGGTGTAACCTATGAATTCACAATAGACATTACAAACGTAGGCACACAGACAAGACAACTGCAATACTTTATGGAATTCGCCGACTTTGCAGCAGTAACCTATAGAATAGACCGAAATGGCATCTACTACAGAAGCGGAGCATGGGCTCCTTATAATCTCCTGCATAATGATGAACTTGAAGATTGCCCTAACAGACGCATAGAAGTCCCTGTGTTTATAGGAGATACTGAGTTTATAATGGGAGATAATAATCGAGTAGACCCATACAATATATATGGAGCACCACTACAACTAGTCCCCGGCGAAAGGTACACCATAACAGTATCTGTACTAATGGGTGTAGGCATGGGTGGCTTTTTCCATAGGTTGACATTGCTGAACCCAGCTGATGCTGAGTAAAACTATAATGTTGGAGGTGTTATTATGAAAAAAGGAAGTACACAGAAAAAAGCAATAGGTATTATTACAATATGTCTTATATTGCTGTCGTCAACAACCATCACAGGTTCTGCCATTAACTTAATGGCAGAACCTCAACAGCCATCCATAGCAGAAATGCTGCAAAATCTAGTGCTAATAAACCACCCTGATGAAATAGCTGCGGTCGTAGAAGGAAATGAGGAGAGTCTCACAAGGAGTATAGACATTGCATTAGAACGGGAGACTCGTGGCGGCATTCTCAGCCTTGAAGACCTTGAGAGGATTCATGGTGACAATATCCCTGGGCGCTTCCAAGAGATTGTTGATAGAGAAACTCTTCGTTGGTCCATACGCCCAGAGAGCAACTTTGCCGTAACCCCTGTAATAACAAACAGGTTTGCATTACAGTTTGCAAGAAACTCTACTTTCTACCAGTTGATATCACATGACGAAGCAAGCTGGTCGCAACATCAAACCCGTGGAGAATTTCATAATTTTTTAAGCGACATCGAAACTATAGAGGAAATGATACGACAAGCAACAGATGAGAGGATCATTGATATTAGATATGTTAATATAGCCAGTGTGCGGATACTTTATCTAAGGGGTGAGCATACCGATTTTGGTATACTAATCTCTGACGCTGTCAACCCTGGTCCTCGCCGCGCCCCACTACCTAACGACATGCAATTTTTCCAAATCTACCCACTAGCCGACATACTAGAAACCCTAGCAGAATTCCACGCTAGGTCTAACCGACCAGGCTATATAAACATGATGATAACAAAACCAACCTTCACCCAACAAGCCCAACACCTATACAGCCAAGGCCTACTACTAGGCGACGAACGCGGCCTAGACCTGCTACGCCCCCTAAACCGCATAGAAGCCACAACCGTCCTAATAAGAGCCTTAGGACTAGAAAACGAAGAAACATCACAGATATCCCACTTCACAGACATAGCCGATGACAACTGGGGTCGCCATTACGCCAACATAGCAGCAGACCATAACATAGCCCAGGGCATCGGGAATTACATGTTCGCCCCCAACACGCTAATAACAGCAGATCAATTCGCCACTTTGGTATTACGAGCCAGTGGCAATTTTGGCAATTTCGATTGGCAAGACGGCATAAGTATCTTAATAGAAAATAACATAATAACCGCAGAAGATGCAGAGACAATGGATCTGTTCACTAGAGGGGATATGGCTAAAATCATCTATGAAGCCATAGCCTGCGGGCTATTCGAGGAATAGCATTACTGCAATATATCTCATATTATTATCATCAACTACTACAGGTTCTGCCATTAACTTAATGGCAGAACCAACTCAATAACTATCCTTCTTTTGAGCAGGCAAAGCATAGGTCTACCATTCACCCGTTTTTCGCCCGTGCTTTATGTACTGCTCAATTTCCTTAACACTTCGCCCATCTTTCTTGCCCTGTATGGCTTCCTTGGCGATTTCCAGAACATCATGTTCGGAATAACCGTCTTGTCGATGCATACGCCCAAGTTGACTCAAAATGCTTCGGCATTGATATTCTTCGGAGCAAATTAATTCTTTGCCATCAATATCGGAAGCGGCTTCCGAAAATAATATTTGTCCGGCAGCTATTACATATGCAATATCAGATATAGAACGACGAGAGCGGAACTTCCTTCCGTCTGTGATAATTCTTTCATATGCGTCGGCTGACGAACCCACAATCTTTTCTGTAACTCTCGGTCTGCCCCTGCGTCGTTTTTCCATGTGTGTCACCCCTTTGTTATGATTTTTTGCCATGCCTTTTTGTAGGCGTTATGCTGATTTTTGCGCTTACGATTGTTATATATGGTAAATTGCATCTTACTTACATGTTGCCGTCTGCCATCACTACAATAACACATTAGGTTGGCGTTAACAACCCCACCGAGAGAGTAGAAACTCCTTTTTACGAGCAATAGATGCTTTGTTGATTTTGTTGTCTTGATTGAATTGATTATTGATTAAAAATATCAAACTTGCTATACTGATGAAGTATAACGACTTTAAATAAGCCTATGAAAGAAGGGAATATTATGAGAAGTAATATATTTTTAAAATCCATAATGCGTCAACCGGCAAGAACCTTGCTGCTGGCTCTTTTGGTAATGGTGGGGACTTTTGCTTTAGTGGCAAGGGTGACGGAATATATTATTGTGAGTGAGGAGGTTGCGCGACTAGAGGGGCATTACAGGTCTTTTGGGGTGTTGTCTCCTATCAATCGCAGGGATGTCACAAATGACCATGATGCAAGGGCAGCGGCGGAGGTTATTTCGGCAAGCCCATTTGTGGCGTATGCGGATGAGCGGGTGTTTGTGCAGGGGGTGCTGGCGGACATAACAAATGTGACGGCGCAGCTGGCACAGTCGCATTTTATGCTGCCGCTGGAGGATATAGATATATTAACTATAGAGCATTATTTTTACGCTACCGTACGTTTCAATGACTTTAGCCCTAATTTGGTAAGGGCTACTGATGCCTTTATACATGTTATCATGGATGTGAGTGGTTTGCTGGCAGGAGACCCTAGTCTGTTAAGAAGCAGGAGCAGACAAATTACCTTACAAACAGGGATGATCTTGGAATCAACCAATAGGGTGGATATGCGTTTATATCTTACTGATGAGGAAGTAGAGCTGTATGAATCCGGCCTGTTTGACCCCTTTGGGGGTCTGAGCCCTAATGACCAATTCTTATTTAGGGCTATACCAATACCTGGCATTGATCATATGATTTGGATTATGAGGCCTTTAATAGAAGGTGACAGTCCAATATTTTTTGCTAATGCAGATGATACGGATTTACTGGAATATATACAACAAGACATTGATATAGCATCAGAAAATATGCGCTCTATGCTGGTTATAGGCACTGCGGATATGGAGAATATGCCACGCTTACAAAATCCCTTTTCAGCGCGACTTGTAGCGGACACTCGCTTAATTACAGGCGGACGCTGGTTAAGCCATCAAGACCATTTGGAAGCAAACCATGTGGCGGTAGTATCTGCTCAAATGGCGACCAGGAGAGGGTTGCGTGTGGGGGAGACTTTTACAATAAGCTTGATGGACAATCCCCGCCCAAGCTGGATTGACGCAGAAAGCGAAAGTAACTGGTCTTTGGGTGTAGAAGGATGGTGGGAACCCACACCCCAAGGCTGGTGGGCTACTACGGAATATAGAGAAAGCTGGCAAAGTCGCCCCATGCAAGAATTAGAGCTTGAAGTAGTGGGGATATATTGGAATACCCCTTTAGGCGTGCCGTCTCATAATTTTTTACATACAGAAATGTATATTCCTGCCTCCTTAATCCCTGTCGGCTTTGGTTGGGACAACGCGCCCCTACTGGCTAGTATGTACAGCTTTGTTTTACACTCCCCTAGAGACGAAGCCGTCTTCATAGAAACACACAGAACAGAAATAATTAATTTAGGCTTTGGTTTAGGCTTTTTACCTAATGGTTTTGCTAGTTTTGTAGAGGCCGCCGACCCCATAATAACATCCGTCACTATAAATCTAATCATTTTTTCTGTTGTGTCTGCCTTAATTCTAGCTTTAGTGGTGTTTTTATATATAAGGGAATGGCGCAAAGCCATGGCTATTTCTCGTGCATTGGGCAGTCCAGCCAATAAAACTTTGCGGCAGTTGTTGTCTCCAGTGACTTTCTTGTGGCTGTCCTCCATAGTTATAGGTTCTATTTTGGCATGGTTTTTTGCCCTTAGTCAAGCGGAAAGTACCATGGTTAATTTAACACAAACCCTAGATATTGCGCATGGTACAGGGCTGTTAGAAGAAACTACACCCCTGCCTCTTATGTCCTGGTTTTTGTTATTGGCTATTGTACTAACTCTTATAACTACTGGGGAGATTATGAACGCTATTGCCCAATGGCGCAAAAACGCAATAACAACCTCGGGCATAGGTAGGCCTCTGGCTAGGTTATGGAGTCAGCTTTCTCTGCCCATATTCCCTATGCGTACCCCTGTTATTATAATAGGCACGGCCGTGACTTGGTTTTATGCCATAGAGAGTATGGAGGGGGGTTTTGCAGATATTACAGCGAACCTGATGGGGACTGCCACCGTAACACAGATAGGCATATATTGGCTTTTAATTATTACAGCAGGTATTATACTGGCCGTCTTTGGGGGCTTGGGCTTGTCTGCTCTATTGGCATTACGTCGCCCCGTTTTAGTGCAGCTTCAGGGTGGCACACAAAAACGCCGCAAGCCTAAATCTAAAAGCCCTATACAAGCAGAATATGTCCCTATAAATTTTGCACCAATTACGATAGACTTACAACCACTTGACGCGACCCCTAATGCTCGCAGAACAGCAACCTTTAAGTTTGTCTTACGCCATATCCTTCGCTCGCCTATAAAATCAGCCTTAATAGCATTAACCGCCCTGACATTTGTGTTATCTTTGGGGTGGCTAAACCATATTATTATCTTTACAGAGCAGGAGATTAACCGCATGTGGGACACTACTGTAATATCAGCAGAAACTATAACAACCCCAGATGATGAAAGGCTCTTTGCGGGTTCAAACGCTATCTTATCTCAAGCCCCTATATCTCCGACTGTTGTTAATAATTTAACGCAATCGGGGTACATGCAAGAAGCCTATCTGGAAGCACTGTGGATATACGGCTTTTTACGTCCCGAGACGGATTTTGAGCATTTTGAAGAACCCCAAGGTGCTTGGTGGGAATATACAGACCTCATATTTGGCGTAAATGATTTAGAGGGCTTCGTTAAAGAAAACAGTCGCACCATAATACATGATGCTGCTGGAGTTTGGGGCGAGGACATTGTGCTAAACTTTACTCTAGGTTTTGACATGGAGGATTTTGCTTTTGATGCAGACAGCGATACTGTGCCTGTGCTGTTGCGCTCGGCCTTTTTAGAAGAACATGGATATAACTTGGGGGATTATCTGGTTTTGGATTATCCAGCTATAACAGTGCAAATTATAGGCAGTTTTGACCATGGTCTTAGTCATAGTGCAAATAGATTTGGAGAGCATCGTTCAGTAGTGGTTATGCCTCTAGCGGCCTTGGAGTATCATATACGTGCTAATGCTTGGCATACTAGAGGCGGAACAGACGGAACAACATTAATACAACGGGGTGACCTTACATATATGACGGCTCGTATAGATATTAATCCCTCTATGAATAGGGAGATAGAGGGGCTGAATGAAATTATGGCGGGCTCTCTAATTAACAACAATTTACGAAATATTGGCGACATGCCCTTAGAGTTACTAATTAACGACCAAGAGTTACGTAATGTCATAGAACCCATGGAACAAAACTTGGCTATATTGCGTTTGCTATACCCTATTGCTATAGCGGCGGCGGCTGTGATGTCATTGGGCTTGTCCCTGCTATTGAGCCTACAAAATGCAAAAAATGCCGCAATCATACGGATATTAGGGAAAGGTAAGGCCAAGACCCACATTACATTGTGGGGAGAGCAAGCGGCACTTAATACAATAGGCGTTATCTTAGGTATTACATCCATGCTGGCTGTAGGTGTAGCTGCCTTAGAGCAAACCCCTCTTGCTCTAGCAACAATGTATCTCATAGGCAGCATAGTCGGGGCTGCCGTTGGCGTGTTTATCATAATCTCTAAAACCCCGCTGGAGTTAATGCAAGTTCAAGAGTAGTTAAAAAAGCGGCTGACTTTGGTCGGCCATTTTTTTATTTTGGTTTTATGAATGAACCTTTTTTGTGCTTATTCAGACCTATATAGTGAATCAATTTCAAGAAATAAGCTGAAGGGAGGTGAGTGCGCATGAGTAATGAATTTTCTACAGAGTTTGAAAATCTCTGCCTACCGCATTTGAATATGCTAAAAAGATACTTGTTCCACAAGATATCGAACCATTCCGATGCAGAGGATATCTTACAAGATGTTCTTTTGGCGGCTTACAAAGGGCTTGACAGGCTAAAGGATAAGAGTGCCTTTAAGGGCTGGATTATCAAAATAGCCTCACATAAATGCGTGGACTATTACAAAATAAAAGCAAAAAAGCTGGAAATTCCTCTTGATGAAATTAGTGGCTTTATGATTGATAACCGTGGTGGCGAGGCGGCTATGCTTGTTAATGACACACTTAATTTGTTACGTGACAAAGACAAGCAGGTGCTGTATTTATTTTATATTATGGGATATAACCAAAAAGACATCGCCTTAAAGCTGGGTATCTCGCATGGGACTGTTAAAAGCCGCATTAGCAAAGCAAAAGAAAATTTCAAAGCTTTATACCCGCACCCTCCACAAGCAAAGAAAGGAGAAAATGCTATGAGTTTGAAAAATGAAGTATTCCCCAAGATTATGCCTGAATTAAAAATTAAGAGGCTCGACAAGCCGCCCTTTAAGGTGAAGTACGAAGAAATATCCAGCTGGTTAATTATTCCAAGGGTTGGGGAAAAATCAAGTTTTGCTTTTTATGATGACCCCGACCAGCGGCTTACGGGCATTGCTAGAGTGGAATGTGTCCGTGAAGCTATGATACATGGAATCCCCTGTGTTCAGGCTGATATTGAGGAAATTGAAGGTGAAAAAACCACAAAACATACCGAGTTTATGCGCCTCACCGAGACCCATGTTTCTTATGTTGCCGAAATGAGAATTGAGGATGATTCATTTTATTTTGGCTCTTTTTATGATGACGAATGGCTGTCACGGTACAGAATGGGTGAGAATAATATTGGCAGGGAAATTCATCAAGAAGCAAAAGGGATTGCGGTATTAAGTAGTAATAGCACTATCGCAGTTAGTAAGGAGGGCTGTGCTGACATTATCGGGAGATATACTGTGCAAATTGGCTCGCGATCCTTTGATACCGTTGCGTTGCTTGAAATTTATGAAGGTATGGCAACAATCTCCTATATTGACCAAAATGGGCGCACGGCTCTTTTTAGGCGATATAATCGTTTTGACTGGAAGATAGGCCACTACAAAATGTCATGGACAGAAAAATTGCCAAATAGTGAAGTAATTATAATAAACAATGACAAATATGTACATTGGTATGACTGCGTTAGTGACTTTGTATTATGAGTAATGCCCCACGAAAAAAGACAGCTGCTCAAAATGGGCAGCTGTCTTCGTGTTTACTTTTTGTTGTCGATATAAAATAAAACTAAATCTGTGTTGGGGAGTATGGCATATGATATCATGCTCAAGTCTAGAGAGTTTAGTTCCAAGTAATCTTTAAAGTGTACATTATTCATAAAATCATATAAATCATTAGGAGGATAATCTTCGTACATTCTTAGGGGGTGCAGAGGATACACCACATTAATTTCTTGAAGATACTCATCATAAAACCACTTCATCATAAAAGAGTGGAAAATAACGTCATTTATATGGGACAGCGACATAAGTTGCTCCCTCATTAAATCTATATAGTTTAAATTAGGCGGCGATTCTCCAAAAATAGTATATATCATAAAGTCAAAATCATCTATATATAAGTCAGCTGGCTGCCCCTGTTCTTTAAACAGCAACTCTAACTCTAATAGAGATTGCTCGTTTAAGCTGGGGTCATTTTTAATGGCGCTGGTTTCACTTGCAAATTGCACAAGGATCTCATATGGGTCAACTTTAACAACTGAAGTGTCTAATACATTACTTTCCTGAATTTGAGTGTTATATCGCAGAATAAAAAACAACGAAAAAATGAAAGCGAGCGATAAAACTGCAATAACTACACTATACCTTAATTTTCTAGATCCCAATATTTCTTTTTTCAAAAAAACTCATCTCCTAACTTATGGATATTTTTTAATTTTAGTGTTATGTAATTTGTCCTTTGTAATTACCTTTTTATGGTTATTAATCCCCCTTTCTTTTGTTAATATTTATTCTAGCAGCAAGAAAACCTCTAGTCAAGGGATAATGTAGATATAAGTATTTCTTTATATTTTAATGTAAATATAAGTTGACTTATGTCGTATAATATGCTATAAAATATATGATATGTTATAATATATTTTATATTATACAATATATGACATATTATGACATATATTATGTGATACCATATATTTATGTTATATTATATGGTACGTGATATGTTATATTATATAATATATGAGGTGGGGCTGTGAAAATTATTACTATAGGGACTTTGAAGGGTGGCACAGGAAAAACAAGTACGATATTTAATCTTGCTGGAATACTGGCCGAAGATTATAAAATCCTGCTTATTGACTGTGACCCACAAACCAATTTATCTTTAAATTGTGGCGTAGACATTACCGCAAAAAATTTAGGAACTATAAAGGATGTGTTTGATAATAGTATTAGTGCCAGCGAAATTATTTTTAGAAACCCCATAAAAGATTTACATAATATGGATATTATTCCATCAAGTATAAAGCTGGCGGGGACAGAAATGCAAATTATATCTCGAGCAGGACGAGAGAATATCTTGAAAAATTTTCTAAAAGATAATGACAATGTGTTGAGGCATTATGATTATATTTTAATCGACACAAACCCGTCCATGGGCATTATTAATCAAAACGCATTCTTTGCATCAGATAGCATTGTATTAGTGTCGGATGTATCTTTAAATGGCATACAGGGCGCAGAGCTATTTATAGCCCTATGGAGTGAGATTTGTAAAAATTTAAGAAAAACAGAGAATGTAAAGGCTTTGATACTAAATAACTTTGATAAACGCATAAAATTATCCGCAGAAATGGTGGAGTATTGCAAAGAAAATGAAACCATAAAAGATATTGTATTAGATTATGTGATACCGTCTAGCGTAAAAGTCAAAAATACAGAAATTGAACACAAAACAATAAACCATCTATACAAGAATTCAAAAATACATGTAGCTTATAAAAATATTGTAAATGAGTTAAAAAATAAGGGGGTTCTATAGTGTCAAATCGTTTTAAAAAAAGCGTAGAGAGTGCGATAGAAAATACAGCGGAAAATATGGTTGCAGAAAAAGAGGAAAAAGAGCAGGCAGGAAATAATGAAGAAATATTAGATACAATTATAAACAACGAAAATATATTAAATAAAATAATGGGCAATACAAATAAAAAAAGAGGCAGCGCACACACGATATATCTTTCGGATGAAGTTGGTAGTGCCTTAATTCAATATGCCAAAAAAAGTAAAAAAAGTAAATCAATGCTGACAAATGAGATTTTGAGGGAGGTCCTGCTGAAAGGTGAAAGACGTTAAAAGAACCGAACCCAGGCAGATAAATTTCAGAATAAGCGAAGAAGAATATAATCGATTAAAACAAATGGCTGATGACACCGGCCTTTCTCTTTCTGGCTTTGTAAAGAGAAAGGCCTTGGACATCAAAACCAAAAATCCAAAAATTGCAAAAAAGGATGCTATCGAAATTGCTTCAGAATTGCGTCATATTGGAGTGAATTTAAACCAGGTAGCTAAACACCTAAACCATAAAGAAGGGGGCTTAAATGAAGCCACAGATAATCTAGCGGGCGTCTTGGAAGAAGTAAGGGCAGAAATGAAAAAAATATGGGAGCGTTTGGCTTAAATTGTTTTTGACTTTCAGTTAATATTTTTGTATAATAATGTTATTTGATATCATTCACTATAAAATGCTAGGAGGTTTTTATATGGCTCAAATTAATATTAGGATTGACGATGACCTAAAAGAAAGGGCTGAAATCTTTCTTGATGAATTAGGTTTTACATTTTCCAGCGCGTTTAATGTTTTTATACGGCAGGCAATCAGAGAGAGACGAATACCGTTTGACATTGACATGAGGAGTACATACTCACATGGAGACTACCAACTAACCAAAGCCGAGTTGGTGCTAAGAGCCAGTGAAATGAACAGGGGGGTTAATGTCGTAATAAACGAAATAATTGAGGTAGAGGAAAATGATTAAATTTTGGCACGAAAAGGCTTGGGACGAATATCTCTATTGGCAAAATCAGGATAAGAAGACCTTGAAGAAAATAAATAATCTTATCCGAGACATAGAAAGAAATGGATATGAGTGTATAGGGAGGCCAGAGCCCTTAAAACATCAACTAACCGGATGGTGGAGCGTCGAGATAGACAGCAAAAATAGGATGATATTTAAAATCTCAAATTTTGACAACAATGAGATTTTAAATATACTGTCTTGTAAAGGACATTATGACGATAAGTAGACAGAAAAAGGAGTTTTAAGGCCATGGCCGTTACTAAACTCGGCAACACAAAATCTGCCAGTGCCTCAATAAATTACTTTGAAAAAAAGGCTGAAATAAAAAGCGGCCTGCATTGTGATGTCGAAATAGCCAAAGAGCAATTTAGAACAACAAGGAAAATTTTTGGTAAAAATGACGGAGTGCAGGCGCATACAATCATCCAGTCCTTTAGGCCTAACGAGGTTACAGCAGAGCAGGCTAATGCCATAGGGCTAGAATTAGCAGATAAAATAGCGGGAAGCAAGGGCTTTGAGATTGCCGTATATACCCACACCGACAAAGAGCATATACATAATCACATAATCATAAATTCCGTAAATTTCAAAACAGGCAAAAAATACCAATCCAATAGCGACACCTTGAGGGCTATTAAAAAAATCAACGATGAAATTTGCCTAAGCTATGGCCTGTCTATTGCAAACGAAAAACCCGCACAAATCCGCTATACTCTTGCAGAGCAGTCCATCTTGCAAAAAGGAGGTGACAGCTGGAAGGATGAGATACGTATGGCTATTAACCTTGTATGCTCCCAAGCTAAAAGCTACGACCAATTTAAAATTACCCTAGAAACCCAGTATGGTATCGTTGTTAATGACGATGAAAACCAAGAGCATATTACCTTCACTCATCCCGATAATGGCAGAAAAGTTAGAGGTTACAGACTAGGAGATGACTATACAGGGGAGGGAATTAAAAATGTCATTAAAAAGCAAATTAGAGCAAGATACATCCCCGATTCAATCATTACATCTCATGAACCAAGAAAACAGGGTGCATCTGGAGAACAGTTACCTCAAAGAAGCCTTGGCGATGTCGAGCGAACAATGCGAGATGTTGCTGACGGAATTAAGAGACTTACAAGTGAAGGCCGGAGAGAGCAGACTGAAAGAGAACGAAGATTACAAAAAGTTATTGAGCGCGATAATAGACAACATAAACCTGATGAGTAAAAAAAATAAAGAGAATCTAAATTTGCTAAATAACAGCAATGAGCAGCTAAAAACAGAGATAGAGACCCTAGTCTCTAGTCTTGAAAATGTTATTGAAAGGCAAGTCACAGAGCATATTCGGGGCATTATAGCAAAGGCCACGGAAAGGGTCATGTTTGAGATTGAGGAAGAAGTAGATGAGCACATAAAGATACTCAAACGGCAGACCCAACAGCTAGAGACACAGACCATTGAATTTCAGAAACAGAAAAAGGACTTTTTTACGTCGTATGGGTTAAGGGAAGTTTTGTTTTGGATTGGAACGATTATGTCTATTCTTACGCCTATTGTGTTGGTAGTTATCTTCTGGTTTGTGTTGTAAGACGGGATTTACACAATCTTAGTGAGAAAATTATCTGGGAAATAATCGCCTATAAACCTAAGCTTACAGGCGATTATTTTACCCATTCATAGACTTAAGGGAAATACTCATCTAGTACAGTGCCTCCAAAGGACTGTATAAATACCAAAGCGGGATGCCTTATTACTGTTGTCTCAAACAACTCAATTGCCTCCGCACTTAAATCAGAAAGGGACACTTCGACCCTATTACCTATGGTGTCAAGGCTTATACACCCAATATTTTGCGAAACAGGACCTGTATCATCTTGCCAGAATTGGGCTATGACACGT
>Ga0123355_10003611_pt1 | contig 22269 bp, 18 predicted proteins | sample TergutEmb28metaG_3_FD_89872 | JGI IMG/M metagenome (GOLD analysis project Ga0123355, IMG submission 89872) | Embiratermes neotenicus P1 segment gut microbial communities from Petit-Saut dam, French Guiana - Emb289 P1 | ecosystem: Host-associated > Arthropoda: Insects > Digestive system > Gut ... | reverse complement strand
TGAATGAAAAGGTATTATTAAATTGTAAAGGGTAGGAAGTTGAAAATCCAACAAATAATAAAAGCGCGTAGGGATAATGACAAAGTTCGTCATAATCACTCACGCGCATAAATTCAGCTTTAGGATAATCCTATTGAGGGCACCACATACAATTCTGTAGCAATACACAAAACAAACCTATGTAACATCTCTGTAAGTTGCCAGCCATACAAAGTTGAAAATAAAGTCAGTTTATAGTATACTAACAATATTGCAGCGGCAAGCTAAACTTGTGCCTGTGAGTGATACTGTCTATCACCTACAGCCTCCGTGACACCTTACCAGGGGTGTCTCGGACGTTGCACCAAAGGGCAAGCCTTTTTCTAAGTTTTCATTTCAAAAACATTCTACCACTTTCCTTGGAATAATTCAATAGATTATTTCATTTTTTTGTAAATTTTTGTGATTTCTTTAGAAGCTGTATTCAGCTCTTGAGATCCTCCACTTTTTTTCATTATAAAAGACCCATCCTCTCGGACAGGCTTTTAGGTAAAAATGTCATACAGAAAAGTAGTTAAATACACGGATAGAAACCAGGCACATACTTTTCATTAAAACCTACATTGGGGCATACCAGGAGATCCTTTAAAATCCTTGCCTTCTCTACTATTGACAAAGATCATTATTGCTTGCTTGTCTATTGTTTTTTCTTGAATTATTAACGTTGCGTATGCCTCATTTATAATTCCCTTTAAAACCTCCCGGTACGGTTATTATATAATTAAAATGGACAGTCTTTATTTAAATTGCTTAAAATGCATTAAATTAATAAAATACATGCCAACACAAACATACAATGGATTCTTTAGAGCAATTACAGTATCAATAAGCATTTGTGATTATTTTTTTAACATATACGAACCTAGGGTGTGTTTGAAGTGACGAATTGTCAAAAATTAAAAAAAATGGCGGGAGTATGTGGGAATTGAACCCACCCGGGCAGTTCTTAGCCACCTACACCGGTTTTGAAGACCGGGGGGCACACCAGCACCCATCTACTCCCGCATATAACATGCTTACATATTTTACACCAAAAACATATAAATTTCAACGATGTAGATATTAATTAACATGAGCAAATTATCCTCAGCACCTGTTCAAAAGATGCTTGCATAGCATTTCTCACGATAAAAATACAGTTAAGCGTAATCTGTCTTTTTTTGTTGTTCCAACAATTTCCCCAATTCTAGCCCTGCCATGACCACGCAATGTCACCATATCTCCGGGTTTTATTTGTTTCCCAACATCTGTTTGAGGCGACCAGTTTACAAAAACCTTTTCGGATTTAATCAAAGCTGCGGCCTGACCTCGTGATACTTTAAACAATGCTGATATTATGGCATCTAGCCGTAAAGAAGCTATATTTAATTGCTTTTCTGTTTCTTGAGACCTTGAAACATCTGCACAATTATTTTGTTCAGTTACAATCTGTGCTTTAACAGGTACTTTTCCAACTTTTTCAAGCTGGTCACATATGTATTCAGAAATATCCCCAAATACAAAAACCTCTGCATAGCTTTCATCAGAATTTTTACCGGATGCTAAAAAGATATCGCCAATCTTTCCCCTATCAAAACCCAATCCAAGGATAGATCCAAGGTAATCTTGGTGGCGAGGGGGCTTGTTAAATTTGCTATTGTAACTAATCCTTAACCTTGCGATAGGAAAAGCAAGGGGATTTTTCTCACTCGACTCTATTTCAAAAGGAAAAAAACCTAACATTCGTCGTTCACAATCTTTAATGCCACCAAATGCAACAACTTGAACATTAGGCTTTTGCCTCACTATAGCTTCTTCAAAAGATGTCCATTTTGCCGGGTCAAAAAAATCAGTATAAGCAGGAATATGCCGAGATTCGCATAAAAAAAGCCGGTCTAAAACATTTGCAAACAAAGGTTGTAGAGCCGGGTCTATATGAAAGTTTTTTTTGTTAGGTCTCAAAATATCATCCGCACAATCTGTATTAATATATCTCTTGCAAATTGTATTAAAAACAACGCAATAATTGGCGAAAAATCCAATACCATTCCCGGGCCGCCTAAAGGTGATTTACGTATCAAATTACGAATAGGCCCTGTAATTGGATCTGTCAAAATATGGGCTATTCTCAAAAGATTAAAATATAATTGCCTTAATATGCTGTCACTTTTAGGTTCCGGAAACCAGGATAATATTACCCGTACAAATATCAAAAAAATTAATAAAGACGCAAAATGCCTAATGGCTGCTTCCAAAATTTCTCTCATATCACACCTAATTTCCCCTTTGTAGCATTTTTTATGTTATTTAAAAGATTTAAACAATCCACCCTTAATATCTGCCATAAGATCAGAGCTAATTTTTGCATTTTCCGGAGCCAATAAAAATATACGATTGTCAATTCTTTCCACCTGTCCATTAAGTGCATAACACATGCCACCTAACCAATCAGCAATATGTTGTGCTATGTTTGGTTCTGTATCGGTCATATTTACAATACATATTTTATTGTCTCGTAAATAATCACAAATAAGTGTAGCATCTTCCCTAGCTTTAGGAGAGGTAATACGTATATGTGGCCCTTCATCTTGTGGTGTACGGTCAGCGTAAAATTCTCTTACATTATTGGGGCGACGTCTTCCGTCTTTATCTCCTCTGCTACTCAATTTTGTTGGCGCAGGAGCAATGTCTATGTCATCATCATCAGAAGGATATGAATCGTCGTAGTAGTATTCATCATCGTTATCGTCCAGATCGCCTCCTAAAATTGCATCAATCTTGTTCCAGATTCCCTTCATAACGTCCTCCCACTAATAGCGTTTTATGTGTTGTACCCAAACAAGCTTGAACCGATTCTGATAATATTTGCACCTTCTTCAATGGCTATTTGATAATCTTGAGACATGCCCATGGATAAAAAACACATGTCCACATTATGCATGTTCTGGGATTGAATGTCAACAGAAAGCCTGTGCATTTTTTCAAAATATATACGGTTTTGTTCGGCATTTTCGACAATTGGTGCTATACACATTAACCCTTTTATACTAATATTAGAAAAATGGTGTATTTGTTCGACAAAAAAGCGTGCATCTTGTGCTGACACTCCATGCTTTGTGTCTTCATTTGCGATATTTATTTCGATCAAAACATCCATTTTGATATCACTTTGCTTTGCTCTTTTATCTATTTCTTCAGCTAAGCGAACATTGTCTAGTGAATGAATCATCTTCACTTTATCAATTATAAATTTAACTTTATTTGTTTGGAGATGTCCAATCATGTGCCAAGTATAATCAGTATTTTTATCAAAATTCTCATATTTGGAAATAAACTCTTGCACCCGATTTTCTCCAAAATTACGAACGCCAAGCTCAAAGGCTTCTTGTATTTGGTTTGGTGATATTGTTTTGGTTACACCTACTAAAGTAATATCTTCTGTTTTGCGCCCAATTTTTTGAGCAGATTTTTCTATATTTTCTTTTATCTCCGGTAAATTTTTTTGCAGACCATACATGATATTACCTCACTCTACTAAAGACGATATCACCATCTTCCACCTGAGAAGCGTCCGTAACAATATGATCATTTAAACGGAGGCTTCCTATGTTAAGGACAGGATCTAAAATTGTATATCTTTCATTAACAGGAGTATTTTCTGACAGATGTATAGCCACAAAAGCGGCAATACCCGTATTAACTCTAAATGCTCCTTGAACTATCCTCTCATCACTAATTATGATAGTAGTTTCAGGATCAAAACTATTTCTCAAAACACTTCCTACACCTAAATTTGAAGCATGATGCGTTGGTACAAAAGCATAATAATCATCAGAATCCGTTACAACAACATGAATTTGCCGGTCTCCGCTATCATTAACCAGTATAACATACTCTCGGTTCCCTTCGTGGATAGCAGGTAAAGGTATCATTAAATATTCGCGCTCTATAATGGCTGTGTTAGCTACCATTAAACCACGTTGAAGTACATCCGTAGTTCTAAAAAAAATACTCCTGGTTTCTAAAAAATCAAGCATATATCTGGTAGATCTAAAAATCACAAAGGTTTCTTGAATACCGGGAACCATATGATGTATATGTACATCAAGAGGTTCACGACGACCTTCTATAAAAATATTATACATGTCGCCGGTTTCAAAGTTTTCAACAAGCTCATTAGGGATGTAGGCAGCTATATACCAGCGATTGCTATTTACTATTTTAAAAGCATCATCTCCAAACGCTATCTCTCGTCTATGGAAAATTTGATCAAAGTCTACATTTTGGCGGGTTTCTTCACGAGTTAAATAGTACATGTTATCAAATGTCAAATAATTTTCAAAACCATCTACAATTGATGTCATAATTCCGCCATTGTTGATTCTTATATAAGAAAGATTTGCATCCAATTGGTCATTAAGAAACCGGTAATTTATATTTTGTTCTGCCCATGCGTTTGATTCCAAATTGTTAAAAATCATTTGATTGCGGATATCAACATGTTGCACAATAGTATCCCTTAAAGCATACACTTCTGCCATATTAAGCCGGATATTTCTGCTTAATCTCTGATCCATCAAATTTCTAATTTGTGTATTTATTCGCTGGATATTTGGGTCAGCAGCAGACTGGTTGCCACGTATAGTTCCCAAAATATTTTCTTCAGCATTAGAAATATACTCACGTATATGAGTAACAGCTCCTATATTTTGAATACTAGCCACACGTTCTTGTGGCCTAACTCGGCTAAAATTATTTACATAAAATTGCACAAAACCGTTACGATTGGCGGTATACACAGTCTCATCTCTAATTATAATACCTTCTATTATAACGGGAGCACTAATGCTTCCCAGTTGTACCATTTCTACAGGTATTTCCGGCGTATTAAAAAAAATAAAAAGAGTCTGAATAAGATAAATCAGCACAAACAGAAAAAAAAGACCCGCCACAAAGGCAGTAGAACGATTGATCGACTTTGCGCGCTTATATTCTTGTATACTTCCCGTTTGTAGTCCGGTGTTTTTCCTTTTGGGTGCATTTCTTGTAACATTATCACTTCTTGGTCTTGGTCTGCGTTTTTGCTGTTGCCTCCTAAGAGCAGGATCCAGGGGTATAACTTTTCCTTTTTTTCTATCCATTCTTGTAAACCCCTCCCACTAATATTGGTATAGCAAATCCCCTACTATCATAGGTTGAAATAATGAACAGACTGTTTAGGAGGAAATTATATGAGGAAAAAGTATCCGGCAATTTTCATTATAATTATACCAAGCTTAGTTGTTCTATTCAACATTTACTTAATAATGCATCCTACTGATATGATAACTGCTGCTAAAGATGGGCTTTTATTATGGTTTAATCAAGTATTACCTTCCTTGTTGCCCTTTGTTGTTGGGGCAAATTTATTGGCCGGGTTAGGGTTTATTCATTTTTTGGGAGCATTAACAGCACCAATAATGGTGCCATTGTTCAAGATACCGGGGTCAGGAGCTTATGCCCTTTTATCCGGCTTTACTTCGGGTTATCCTATGGGTGCTAAGGCAGTAGCTTATTTGCGTGAAACAGGAAAAATTCAACAGCAAGAAGCTCAACGATTGATAGCGTTTAGTAATAATGCCGGCCCACTCTTTATAGTAGGGTTTATAGGCACAAGTCTTTTTGGAAGCACAAAATCAGGGTATATTTTGCTTATTTCTCACATAACTGCTGCTATAGTAATGGGGCTTGTCCTACGATTCTTCAGCAAAACTTCTGAAGTCTCTACAATAAATCAAAAACATATGGAAAGCAGTTTAAAATTAGCATTTAAAGAGCTTTTGACTTTCAGGCAAGACCATTACAAAGGATTTGGCCAAGCTTTAGGAACAAGCATAAAAAATGCTATGGAATCAATGGTATTAATAGGCGGATATATTATAGTTTTTTGTGTGCTAATTAAAGCTTTGGAAATTAGTGGATTATTTGAATCACTAAATAAATTAACCGGTATTCCATGGCTAACGGGATTTGTTGCAGGTATTTTGGAAGTAGCAAACGGAGCAAAAATGATCTCACAAGGAAGCTTGCCTAACCCTACAACACTATCAGCTACAGCAGCATTGATATCTTTTGGCGGATTATCAGTTCATGGCCAAACAGCCCATTTTATTAGAAACATTGATATAAAAATTGCCCCCTATCTGGTGGCAAAATGCTTACAAGCTGTGATGGCGGGGGCAATTTGTCTATTTATAACTTCATATGTAACAGTGCCTACAGCAGTGATAGGAAGTCGGGCAATGGAAAGAGAGTTTTTCAATCAAGTAATATCAGCCTCTTATGATTTTGCAATATTAATTGCAGTAATTATGTTAATTGCTTTTTGTATTTCACTTTTAATATCTTCAGTTATAAAGTTTTTACGATTGTGGTAGAAAGAGCAGTTTCATCCAACGCTAAATCAATATATTCGTCTGTATCAGATTCTGTTTCTTTTATTACTTTAACTAATGGACGCATCATAATATTGGGTCTGTTTTGAACCACAATAACTTTTATTCCATTAGAAAGTAATACCCCACTGCCTACAGGGAAAGGAGGTATTCTGCGAACAAAAACTTCAACTACTTTGGGGTCAAAATGGGTTTTTACATTGCCCATTATATATTCATATGCCTCTGAAGCAATCGTAGAGTCCTTGTAAATTCTGTTTGTGGTAATAGAATCATAAGTATCTGCAACAGCAATAATCCTGGCAAAAAGGGGAATACTATCACCACTTGCAAGGTTCGGATAACCACTGCCTTCGTATTTTTCATGATGATGTAAAGCTCCTGTGCATACATCATGAGACTGGCTTAGCTCATTCATAAGACAATCGTAGCCAAGTTGCGGATGTTTTTTTATTTCTTCATATTCTTCAAAAGACAATTGGCTTACTTTGCTTAATATGTTTTTTGAAATAAACATCTTCCCTATATCATGAAATAATGCTGCTTTGCCAAGTTCAACCAATGCACTCTTTTTCATTTTAAGCTCTTTGCCCAAAATAATACTTAGCAACCCTACATCTACACAATGTTGATAAGTATAGCAATCAAAAGTTTTAAGGGATATCATATTAAAAACGATACTTTTATTTGCAATTATTTGACTTACTATATCTTCAAGTATGCGTTCTATATCCCTAAACATGGGCACAGTATTTATAACCCCGGAAAATTTTGAACCGGCAAACAATCCTTGTACAGCAACGCTTGCCCGATTTCGTGTAATAGCGTCTATTACATCCGGTATGTCAATGCCTTTTGAAATTTCGTCATCAATATATATACCCGGGTATCCAAACCTTGTAAGCGAATCAATGTGCCTCTGTTTTAATGGATTTCCCTTGCGGATTAAAAGAACGCCACTGTTTCCATAGACGTCTTTTCCAATAACCATACCGGTTTTACAATTTTCCAACTTTAAGAATCTCAACGCATATTCCCCTTAGCCTGTCAATTTAAGTATTTCTACAGCAATCTGTATTGCATTAGTGGCTGCGCCTTTGCGTACATTGTCCGCTACAACCCACAAGTTAAGGCTGTTTTCAGCACTAAAATCTCTACGTATACGTCCTACATATACCGAATCTGTACCTGCTGTTTCTCGTGGAGTAGGATATATTTTATTTTCTGCATCATCTTGTACTACAATTCCGGGAGATTCCTCTAAAATGCGGCGCAGATCTACCAAATCATAGGGTTTTTCAAAGGTTACATTAATAGACTCGCTATGTCCTACAGTCACAGGCACTCTTACAGTAGTTGCAGTAATTTTGATTTTAGGGGCATGAAGTATTTTTTTAGTCTCGTTTATCATTTTCAATTCTTCAAAAGTATATCCATCATTTCCAAAAGCATCTATATGGGGGATGCAGTTGCCTGCAATAGGGTAGGGGAAGTGCTGAGGACTTTCGCCTTTAGCAGTCCGTTCTAAATCCAAAATTCCTTTTTGCCCGGCACCGGATACAGATTGAAATGTAGTATAGATGATCCGTTGAATATTGTATGCTTTATGCAATGGAGCCAGTGCTACCACTGCTTGAATTGTAGAGCAATTAGGATTAGCAATTATCCCATTATGGTTTTTAATATCCTCTGAATTAACCTCCGGGATAACCAGAGGCACTTCCGGGTCTGTACGCCAAGCAGAGCTGTTATCTATTACAATACATCCCTTTTTTGCAGCAATAGAGGCATATTCTTTGGAGACACTTCCACCGGCAGAAAATAATGCTATATCAATTTCACGATCAAAAGATTGAGGTGTTAACTCTTCTATAACAAGCTCTTTCCCATTAAAATCTACTGTTTTACCCGCAGAACGTGCAGAAGCAAAAAGGTACAAGTTTTCAAAAGCTAGTTTTCCTTCATCAACATACTCTTTAATAACTTGTAAAAATGTTTGTCCAACCATTCCGGAGGCACCTACAAGAGCGATATTTCTCATATTAATTGTTTGCCTCCCTTGTTAAATTCAATTTGTTTACTTACAAATTTATCGTGAACAGATGTCAATGCTTTTTCTATATATTTTTTTTCAATTAAAACAGAAATTTTTATCTCCGAAGTTGATATCATATTTATATTAACGCCACAATCATAAAGAGCCTCAAACATCATACAAGCTACTCCGGAATTGGAGGCCATACCTGCACCAACTATTGAGAGTTTTGCAATATTGTCATCAAGGCTTAACATATCAAAGCCAAGAACATCTCTATGAGCTTCTATTAACTCCATGGCACGAGCCAAATTATCTTTATGGATAGTAAAGCTAATATCTTTAGTAGAATTACGGCCGATTGATTGAAGAATAAGATCTACAGATATTTTTTCCTTAGCCAGCAAAGAAAAGACTTGATAGGCCATACCCGGCCGATCTTCTATGCCTACAACAGCTATACGAGCAATTTCATCATCCACTGCAATGCCGCTTACAAATAACTTTTCCATATTCGGCACTTCCTCTCTTATCAGCGTACCTTCCTCTTCGGTTATGCTTGAGCGCACAACAAGCTTAACCCTATAACGTTTGGCCATTTCTACTGCCCTATTGTGCAAGACCTTTGCTCCTAAAGAAGCTAATTCCAGCATTTCTTCATAGGTTATTTCATTAAGTTTAACAGCATTTTTTACAATCCTGGGGTCAGCAGTATAAACTCCATCTACATCTGTGTAGATTTCGCATAAATCTGCACCAAGCACTGCGGCAAGAGCTACAGCAGTAGTGTCAGAAGCTCCACGACCCAAAGTAGTTACATCTCCATAACGATTAATTCCTTGAAATCCGGCTATCAATACAATATTATTACGTTCAAGCTCGGATAGAATACGACTGGTATCAATATTTTTAATGCGGGCACTACCATAATCAGATGAAGAATGAATGCCAACCTGAGCCGCTGTCAATGATATTGCAGGGTACCCCAATTTATGGATAGCCATAGCCATTAAAGCCACAGATTGTTGCTCACCGGTAGACAGCAACATATCCATTTCTCTTCTGCTGGCCTTATCATTAATTTCACGAGCTTTTACTGTAAGGGAATCTGTAGTATCTCCTTGAGCAGATAACACTACTACTACTTTATTACCATTACTGAAAGTATTTACAATTTTGTTTGCAACTCTCATTATACATTCGGCGTTAGCTACTGAAGAACCGCCATATTTTTGTATTATTAACACAAATAATCACCCTTCATTTGTTGCACCTGTAAAGTCGGGAGAAACCCAGCCTATTGTCCATTTGTTGGATAAATCGCTCAAAAACCCCAACATTCGTTCTACAAAATTGGCATCCTCTGTAATGGCAATTAAAGCCGGACCTGCTCCACTTAGATAAGTGTTGTATGCGCCCATTTTTTTTGCTTGTTTAAATATTACATCCATGTCCGGCACTAATGGTATACGATAGGGTTGATGAATACGGTCATCCAAGGCATAGGACAACTTTTCAAAATCTCCGGACATAAGTGCTGCTATTAATAAAGCAGTACGGGAAGTATTATGTACAACATCCTGACGAGAGTAGGCAAAAGGAAGTATTGTACGAGCCTTCTCCGTAGAAAGTTCGAATTCCGGTATCATTAAGGCAAAACGTAATGTTTGCCAACTTTGACAAGGTATGCTAATATATTCCAAGCGTTGTTCTGTCATTATACCCACTGTCAGCCCACCTACAAAAGCAGGAGTAGAATTGTCCGGGTGGCCTTCAATTTGTGCTCCCATTTGGATAAGTTCTTCCCTTGATAATCCAATACCGGACAACGCATTAGCAGCCATTAGCCCTGCGACTACACAAGCTGCACTGCTACCCAATCCGCGAGCCATTGGTATATAATCTCTCTGCCTCATAGTTATAGGAGGTAGTTTTTTGCCTACATTGCAATAAAAACTAACTATAGTTTTGTATATGAGGTTATTTTCATCTGTAGGAGTTCTTTTATTACCAAAAATGACAAAAGACTCGCCGTTTAAAGTTCCTTCTTGTATCTCTAAATAATTATATATGGAAAGTGCCATACCTATACAATCAAAACCCGGACCCAAATTAGCTGTAGTAGCAGGCACTTTTATTTTAATTGTTTTGATCATATACCGTCTCCATAGGCTCATAGACTCTTAGAATTCGTTCTACATTTAAACCTTTAAGGCTGTCTTTTGTAGATTTATCCGTTTCTGATTGAGTAAGCCAAGCTATCTGCCCAGGATAGGCAGGGATAGCCATATGGAAATTTTCAGTTTTATTTTCGCGAAGCCGTACAAGTTTACGAGTTTTGTAGCTATCAAATGGTAAAATATCAATTTTTTCTGATGACCAAGAAAATTGAATATGCCTATGAAGATGCTTAGCAATATCCACAATATCTGTAACTACTGCTCCGGCAGTAGGAAATTTTCCGGCTCCACGACCATAAAACATAACACTGTCTGTAGCTTTTGCTTGAACCATTACGCCATTAAATACTCCTGTTACGGCAGCAATTGGACTACTCTGATGTACTAGCATTGGAACAGCCCTTGCTGAAACACCTGAAGGAGTTATCCGTCCATCTATCATATGTTTTATAGTGAAACCAAAAGCACGGGCAAAAGCAAAATCAATTTGATTTATATTTTGAATACCTTCGGTTAAAATCTCCTCAAAATCTACCTGCTTACCTGTGGCCAAAGACATTAAAATAGCAAGTTTTCGGCAGGCATCAAATCCTCCAACATCAGCAGTTGGATCTTTTTCTGCATAACCTAAATGTTGAGCTTCAGCCAATGCTTCATCGTAAGATTTACCCAAGTTGCTCATTTGAGTAAGTACATAATTAGATGTTCCGTTTAAAATGCCTGATATTGCAACAATTTCGTCAGTAGTTAAGGCAGTATTGAGGGGGCGTACTACAGGTATCCCGCCTCCAACACTTGCTTCAAACATAAAGTTTAGATCTTTTTCCTCTGCAATAGACAGAAGTTCAGCACCATGTTTGATAACTAGCTCTTTATTAGATGTACAAACGTGTTTACCTCGTAGTAATGCCTGTTTAACAAAATCATAGGCAGGATATAACCCTCCCATGACTTCTGCTACTATTTGTATTTCATCATCATTCAGAATGGTTTCAAAATCGTTTGTATATATAGAAGGCAATTCCTTGGAAAGATCTCGCTTATCCAACACTCGTTTAACTTCAACAGCACATCCGGCTTTCTTTTCTATATGGACTCGATTTTGCTCGAGCACCTGCATAATGCCGGAGCCTACAATGCCGTATCCCAAAATTGCTATTTTTACCATAAGTGTTTCATCCTTTTTAAATCCAATTTATACCATTTTTATATAAGTTGATAGGAACTAACCAAAAAATAGTATTAGTAATAGATGTCACTGTAATATTGCCTATGAATTTTATCCTAAATCGCTTCCATTTACAATAGATCTCTTGGAGAGTAAAAGCCTATTTGCCACTATAAGAATTTTCTGCCTTCTTTGCAATAATATATCGCGGGCGACTTTTGATTTCGTTATATATCTTTGCAATATAAATACCAATTGTTCCAAGGCTTAGCATTAAAATACCACCAATCAAAAGAAGCAAGAGAATAACTGTTGTAAAACCTTCTAAAGAGTGCCCCAGTAAGAATCTATATAAAGTATGCGCTGCCATAATTACAGAAAAAACACAAAAAACAACGCCAATCAGCGTAACTCCATGTAAGGGCAATGATGAATATGAAGCAATGGAATCTATTGCTAACTTAAATAATTTCATCGCATTAAATTTAGTAGTTCCGCCTACTCGGTCTGCAACATCATAAGGCAAATACATTGTAGAATATCCTGTCCATCCTGTCATAGCTCTAAAAAATGTATGACGCTCCGGCATTTTTGTTAAAACATCCACTACTTGTTTATCCAATAATTTAAAATCTGAGGCGTTTTCTAATGCTATACCTGATAGACGCTTTAGCGCAGAGTAATAAAACTTAGCTCCTAAACGCTGAATTGCTGATTCTCTTTGCCTTTCCTTTTTTACTGCTTCTACAATTTGATAGTTTCCTGTGACCCATAATTTATACATTTGCACAGCTACTTCCGGGGGATGCTGAAGATCCCCATCCATGATAATCACACAATCCTTTTGGCTATGATCTAATCCCGCAAAAATGGCACCTTCTTTGCCAAAATTGCGGCTTAATTTTATTCCCAAGATATATTCAGATTGCTGTACAATTTCTTCGATAATCTGCCATGTGTTATCAGTAGAGCCATCATCTATAAATAACAGTTCAAAATCAATATTTTCCCTTAAAAATGCTTCTGTTACTTTATTAGCTGTTATTTTTATTACATCAGCTTCGTTAAGCACAGGAATGATTATAGTTACCAAATTGTGAACTCCCCACCATTTATCATATCTAAGCGTCCGAAAACTGCTCCTGTATCTCTAAAATATAATATGCCTTCTACGTAATCAAGGATCCTAATATTCAGATCGTAATCTAATCCTAATAATATGTCAATTTTTAAATCCAAGGCGTTTTCTCTATTGTTTAGCGTTGATATAACAGGTGGATGTGCGTTGTTAAGTGCTAATACGCCGGCAGTATTCCAATGGTGCAAAACCGGCATAATAAGGGGCTGATCAAATTGACCTGACAGAGTTTGTGTATATCCTTCCAAAAATGCAGTTAGGCGAAGAGGGCTTGTAATATGCGGAGCAATAACAGGGCTATAAATCCAACGCACGTTAAACAGCCAAACTACCTGATCGCTTTCAACTTCAAGGTAATTTAACTCCTTTATCAAGTTATTGACAATTATATGGTCGTATCGTTCTACATCACGATATCCTTTAACTTCAAGAATACTTGCACTTATTAATATAAACACACACCCAAAAGCTATTGCTGATTTAATAGCTTTTATTTGAGTCCATTTTAGTAATTTCCATATAATTTGTGCTAAAAGTGCCATGCCTATGGTAGGGAAAAATAAACTTCGTAAATACACAAAAGAAGATTCTACTAGAAAAAATATTGAAAATGTACAGGCAAACAATACAAGCCCTGCCAAAAAAGAATACCACAAAGGCTTTATATTTCTTTTATATTTTTCATAGCTCCCATATGCAATATCTGATTGAAAAAAAAGAAACAATGCCAGCAACAAAGATATTATTAATACTGAAATAAATAAAAATATATGGTAGCTAAATAGTTCCATTATACCAACTCGAATGGTATATCGTAAAAGTCTAAAATGCTCTGTGATATAAACATTATAAATTCGTCCAAATACAAGGGCAATTTGTTCAAATAATCCGCGCTGAGGGGCTTGCGTTCTTACTGCTGTTAATCCTACGTTCCAAAAAATCAAATAGTGAATTGCAATTATAATCAGATTAACAAAAGGCCAAGCAAATATTATTTTCTTTTGTATAGCCTGTCGATGAGTAAATAATATTCCAAAAGTAAGAACAAAAGAAAATATAATTCCTTGCTCATAATATCCTTGTGCAAGGATTCCACATATTAAGGCTACAACAAGCCACAGTTTATATGCATTTTCTTTATATATGAATTTTAGCATTGCATACACTGCTAAAACAGCAAAAAATGCTGATACAACGATCCTTGAAGAAGCAGAAATCCAATATACAGACTCAGTTGTCGGATAAAAGGCTAATACAATGCAAGCTACACGACCCCATGCAATCCCGCTTTTTTCTAAAATCCATTCCAGCAGATACAAAGAAGTAAAATGTATCAGCATCATTATTAGTAATATGATTGACAAGTTGCCCCAAAATCTTGAGATTATAAATGCATCAGTAAGTCCTGCTAAAGGGCGTAAGGCATATAAGTAAAAGGGAGCAACAACATTACTCCAAATATTTTCCTGAAATAACGAATACATCCCCAGTTGACTATAATCGTCGGCAACAGCAAAATATTGAAATCCAAAAGGAAAATAGCGCAAAATAAGACCGATTAATAATACAACATAAAAAAATATTTTGTTGTCGAAAAATATTTCAAAATTATTTTTCACGGCTCTGCTCCAACTATATAAAATGCAACTCAATGTGAAACAACAAGCAAAGGAAGCCTGTTGTTATAGCAATAGGTATTATACTCTGTTTCCACTTGTAATACAATGAACACACACAAAGACGGCGGGTAATTCTCTCAGATTTTCATCTCAAAAACCGCCTTACGCTCATGCTGAACAGAGTCAATAGCCCACATCAAAGTAATCTCATACTCAGCTTTTGGCTTTTCATTCATTTCGCATAGAACTGCATTGTGTTTATAAAGCCCATTCTCCAACCTATCATCTACATCAATGTTGTAAAACCAAATCCGGCCTGAACTGCTAGGACTATTATCAACCACGGCATCAAGATATTCCTTTAAATAAAAATCATAAGACCGATGCTCTTCCGGTGCAAGATATGAAAGAAGTAACAGTCTCTTATCGTAAAACGTCCGCAAATCATCCATGCTTATAACATCTTCATTAACAGGATTTTCTCTTTTTTCTAAATCTTGTAAAGCATTTTTATGAGCCTTTTCAAATTCCTCATACTGTTCTTCAAAAGTATCCAGCATATCATAAACCTTCAATTCCCGAAGAATTACATAGCTCTGAGTATTCCCTACAGGATATTCAATTTTAATATTGCTATTTCCAAAAGGCATAGTAAATGTTTTATCAATGAAATGGTAAGATGCTTCATAGCTATTTGGAAAAACAGCAAAATTTTTTATCTCATTTATAGGCTCATCAAAGGCGTAACAATCCTTTCTAAAAGCAAGTGTAACCCCTTTAAGTTCTGTTGGTAGCCTTCCTTTCATAAGGCCAAGCAGATAATCGTACTCTTCGTAATGCATTTTGGTTAATTCATCCATTTTTTCTGCTGGAATATTATCCGGCATCTGTGTTGGCAGACAGCCTCCGCTACTGCCTTGCTTGCTTTTTAAATGATTCACTTCATATTCAAACGAACTAAAATAACTCCTACCTCCGGATTGTTGCGCCCAATCACGGTTAGTTTTAGGCATTTCATAAGTAGTGTGCTCTATATATTCACGCATCATATCTATCACGTAAATGTAAAAGAACATAACAAATTCATCATAAACATATACTGAAGCTAAATAAATTCGCTTACCCTCTTTGGTTGTTATCCATTTATTTACTGAATATTCCCTGTTTTCCTCTGTGCCAATAACAAATGTATCTCTGTTTCCATCCCAATCATTGATAAATAGCTTCATACACAATACCATCCTTTTGTAATCAAAGAAATTAATCCTTTAAAATTTTCTCCATTGATTTACCTTTTGCCAATTCATCAATAAGTTTATCCATCCAGCGGATTTTTTGCATGAGTGGATCTTCGATTTCTTCTACACGAACGCCACAAATTACCCCTTTTATTTGAGACGTATTAGGGTTGATTTGCGGCGCGTCTGCAAAGAAGGTTTCAAGGTCAACTTCATTATTAATTTGTGACATAAGTCCTGCCTCATCATAACCGGTCAGCCGGTAAATGATAGTGTCTACCTCATATTTAGTGCGCCCTTTACGCTCTGCTTTTTGAATGTATAGGGGATAGATACTTGCAAATGTCATTTTAAAAATTCGTTCGTTTTTCATCCAAATTCTCCTTCTCTGCTCAAATCTGTTTAATTCATCTTAAATATCTATATTTCATCTACATGGGACATTTCCCACAAATAAAGTGACGCTACTGAACCATATGGTGCATACCGTTTGGCATATCGCAGAAAACGCTCTTTTGGTAATTCTTTTAAGTTGTACAACTGCATCATACCCCGACGTATTGCCAAGTCACCATAACTTACCACATTAGGACGCATTAGTGAAAAAATGAGCAACATCTCTGCTGTCCAAAGTCCAACCCCTTTTATGGAAGTGAGAATTTCAATAATTTCATCATCATTCTTTTGTGGAAGCTCATCAAAGTCTATGGTTTTGCTAACAGCGGTCTCAGCAATGTTCTTGATGTACCCGGCCTTACGCATAGACATGCCGCAAGATTGGATTTTTTCCAAGGACATAGCATAAAGTTTATGAGAATCCATACCACAGATTTCATTTAACTTGCTGCAAACTGTAGCTGCCGCTTTGCCGGAAATCTGTTGACCAATAACGCTTTCTACAAGAGCAGAAAACAGATCGGGATTTACTTTGCGCTTTATTATGCCAATGCGATCAATGAGCACACTGAGCTTTTTATCCCTCTTGCGGAGATGTGCCAGTTCCTTTTCGCTATATTCAAAATATTTTTCCATAATTTTTATATATCCAAAAATATTTGACTACCGGAAGGCGTTTTCTTTATTTGCACCTGTTTATCAATCCGCTCTCTTAGTTCTGTGACATGAGAGACAATGCCGATTATACGTTCTTTCCCGGCCATTTCTGACAAAGTTCGGATTGCAAGTTCTAAGGTTTCGGTATCAAGTGAGCCAAAACCTTCATCAATAAACATAGCATCTAAGCGGATACAGCCGGAAGCCTGCTGTACAATATCAGATAAACCAAGAGCAAGTGATAATGAAGCCATAAATGATTCACCACCCGAAAGGCTATTTGCAGTCCGTGCCTTGCCGGTGTGGGCATCCAATACTTCCAACTCAAGCCCTGCACGTTTACGAGCATCGTCACTATCCGTTTTTCTATGCAATGTGTATCTGTTTTGGCTCATAAGTTTTAAGCGTAAATTTGCAGCTCTAACAACTCGTTCAAAATAAGCTTGCTGCGCGTAGGTTTCAAAATCTAATTTTCCGTTTGCAGTATCCGATAGCTGTTTTAAATCTGCACAGTTTTTTTCTATCTTTTCAAAATTTAAAGCAGCTTTGCTAAGCTCTTCAAACACATCTGTAATTTTGGCTATGTGTTTGTTTATTTCGTCACGTTTATCGTTTAGGATTTGATGTTCGGTAGTCGCTGTATCCAATTGATTTTGAATGCTTTCCGGATTAGGTTGCTCTTTATTGGCAATTTCTTCTTTTAACCTAGTAATGTCACGGGCGAGTTGTTCTCCTTTTTTTTCATAATCCAGCAGATGATTTTTTAATTTTGCCAGATCTTCTTCTGTTATGAGTGCGGAATTATATTCGGATTCATCGGCAAACTTATTTATTTGCAGGGCAGTATTGTATGATGATTGCGTTTTGTCTCGAAGATTTAACATTTTTTGCTCGTTGATAGTACGTTCTGCTAAAAGAGTCCGTGCAGACGCCTCTGCGGTTTGAGCATCTGTTTCGCGCTTAGTGAGTTCAGCCCGGTCTTTTTCAAGTTTTTCTAACGCATTTTTTTCTATATCTTTTTTGGATGACAGATTTTGCATTTCATTATGTGCTAAGGATATCATTTTAGGAAGTTCTTGGCTTGAATCTTCCCATGTTACAAAATGGCATATTTCTGAAAAATCTTGCAAAAAGCGATTTGTGAGGGTATCTATTTCACTTTTAAGAGATGCAACTTTTGGAGTTAAATCATCTCGCTTGCTAGTGGCAGTCTCTGACTGAGTTTTAATTTTAAGTAGAGATTTCTCAGTGGATATCTTTTTTTCGGAAGCAATTTTTGATGATGATTCGGTGGATTCCAGCAATTTTGATAGTGTTATCTGCATTGTTTCAAGGGTAGCATCGGGGATAAAATGCACCACATTATTAATAAGACTGTTGGACAATGTTTCAATTTCTGCTTTAAGAACATTGCACTCAGTTGATTTTGCTTCTCTTGCTACTCCAGCCTTATCCTTTGCTGATTTTGCTTTTTTTAGGTCTTGCTCTGTGATACTGTCATTTGGTAATTTTGCCGGATAAGGGTGAGTTAATGAGCCGCAAACGGGACAAGGACTATCTTCAACTAAAGTATCAGCAATAATTCCGGCTTGATTTTGTAAAAACGCTTCCTCTAATGATTGAAATTTTTCGTTAGCTTTCTGAAAATTGGAATTAACTGTTGTAAATTCTTGTTGCAAATTCGATAACTCAGCTTGTTTATTATTTATAATAACAAGATCTTTTTGATATGTTGCCAGTTTAGCTTGTTTTTCGCCAAGGATATCCAGTTCATTTTTGATATTATCAAGATTAGCTTGGTAGTCTGCTAATGAAGGAAGATTTTTTAATAAATCAAGTGCTGTCTGCAAGTCTGACATGGTTACTGCTAAAAAGTTTTGTTTCGTAATTATGGTGTCGCATACGGTCTGCAATGTTGTTAATGTCTTTAATTTTGTATAAGCGACATCCCATTCCTTTGATAATTTGGCAAATGCGTCTTGTGCAGCATTAAGGGGTGGTAGAGAATCCAGAGATTTCTTTATCTCTTCCAATTCACTTTTTGAAGCTACCTCTTGTTCTTTAGCCTTTGCCAAATCAGAAAAAGCTGAGTCGTAATTAGCAATTGCTTTTTTAAATTCATCAGCAAGCGGTTTTATATTACGAAGGGCAACTTCTCCGCGGATTATACGTTTTTTGAGTTCTTCTGTTTCATCAGCTTTTAAGGCATGTTGTTCAAGTTCATGCCGGCATTTTGTAAGGGAGGCAAATCTTTTATATAATTCCTCTGCGGCTACCTTTGCAGCAGAAAGAGATTGCTTTTGCTTATCATATTTTTCAATCCGGCTTTCTGTTTCTGCAAGATTAATTTTATGTGTTTTAAGTTGATTTTCCCACTCGTTAAATTGTTCATCTCTTTTGTAAACATCAACTTCGTGTCGATCAAAGTCACGCAAAATAAAATTTCGTTTTTCATTTTCCTCTTTTATACGGTTTTTAAGCAGATCTTGGAAATCTTTAAAAGCTTCTGTACCAAAAATATGACGCAGTATTTTTTTTCTCTCATCTGTTCCACTTTGCAAAAATCTTAAAAAATCATTTTGTGCTATCATAACTATTTGAGCAAATTGTTCCCTATCAAGGCCAATTATCTCAGAAATTTTGGGCTTTACATTTCTATCGCCACTAATAGCACTGCCGTCCGGCAAGGTCAAAGTAACATCTTGTCCGGTTTTTTTTATAATGCGGTTTATTGTATAGTGGTTATTTCTACATAAAAAATTTAACTCTACAAAGGTTTTTGATTTTTTATCATCACCAGCGATAAAATCGCTTCTTAATGTAGAATATTCATTGCGACCGCCACCCTTAGAATCGTCACCTTTAAATTTTGCGCCACTTGCCACACCATATAATGCAAATGATATAGCATCAAAAATTGTAGTCTTTCCTGCACCTGTTACACCGGAAATAAGATAGATTCCACTTGTTCCTAACTTGTCAAATTCTAATACTTGTTGGCTGGCATATGAGCCAAAGGCGTTCATGGTAAGTTTTATTGGCTTCATGACCGGATAGTCCTTTCCAGTAGTTCATGTACAATCTTAGATTGTTCTTTATTCATGGTAGATCCTTGCATTTTAAGAAAAAATTCTTCAAAAAGGTCATAAGGCCGCAATTTTTCTATAGTTTCAATGGAAGCTGTTATTTCACCTATATTAACACCGGTTCTGGCATTATCAAAATCCATTTTTAAAATGTTTGGGTAATGCCTACGAAGTTTTTCCATTGGGTCAATAATTTCTTCTTCATCGGTGAGAGTAGCCCAAATATAATCGTTACTATCTGCTTGTGACACCACTTCAGCACTTATAAGATGCTCCATTTTACCTTTTATAACACGCATATCATGGATTGGGATAAGGGGCAATGCTGTTATGGTTAGATTCCCTTTTTCCTTTAATTCAACAAGAGTGACAGATTTTTTTTGCCGCCATTCAGAAAATGAATATTTAATGGGCGACCCACAGTAGCGTATACGTTCTATTCTTACAGATTGTGCCCCATGAAGATGCCCCAGTGCAACATAATCAAAATTTTCTATTAACGAAATATCTACAGCGTCAAGGCCGCCAACAGGGTCAAGTTCAGATTCTGAACGCACAGCCATGTGCCCGGATTTTGTGTAAAATTGGTGAGATATCAATATGTTACGGGTTGTATAATCAATATTTTCTTGGTTAAGCACAGCAGCTACGGCATCTTCGTAAGTTTCTGCTGTTTCATTACATATACCCCTAAGTGATGATGGTTTTATGAAAGGTAAAAGCCAAAAATTCACATCGCCGCATTCATCAGCAAGTGTGATTTTTGAGATAGCACCGTCAAATGTTCCGCATAGAAAAAGCCCCTTGTCAAATAACAAGCGGCTTGCGTAGCTAATGCGCTCCGGGGAATCATGGTTGCCTGCAACTAGCATAATAGTTACCTTTAGTGTTGCTAGTTCTGTAATAAAATCGTCAAAAACACGCACAGCTTCAACAGAAGGTACTGCACGGTCATAAACATCTCCTGCAATTATAATGACAATAGGTTTATGGTCTTTTATGTAATTTATAATTTGTGCAAAAGCGTGTTTTTGCTCGTCTAACATGGAAATATTATCTAAATTTTTACCTATATGTAGGTCAGATAAATGGAGAATTTTCATAAGTACACTCTTTTCGCTTGAATTTGCAACTGGTAAATTATAACACTAAAAAAATTAAAATTCAAGGTAATAAAGCTGTGTCATACCAATATTAAAAGTGATATTAACCAAAGGTAATACAATGATGGTAGCTGACGAATTTCATAGCACTTAACGAAGGCATAGCCTACTTGCTTTTGGCTATATCATACAATATCGCGGATATAACTGTCTATTTTTTTGAGAATATTTCCCATCAATACTTCAAATTTCTTATTGAGTAGTGACAATGTATATAGTATAATAGGCTGAATTTGTTTTATTCAAAAAGATAAGGATGGTAATTTTGATGAAATATAAGAGTTGTGTATCACTGGAATATCTTTATTTTATGTTACATGGACGTTTAGATGGCAGAGGTAATTATGCAAGGTTTTGCTGTTTTTCGGATGATGAGATGTTATGTGTTGATTTATGTGAATCTCCTGAAGAAACATTGCAAAACTTTATAACACGCCGCAATAACATAGTAGAGGAAAGCATCAACTTTGCCAAAGAAGGTATTGACCCACCACCAAATGAACGAAAATTTACAGCAGTTTGTAGCGGTTGCCCTGACTTTGTTGAACGTGAATGGCGTCGATTCGGACGTGCTAAAAATTTAATACATTACATTTCATTTGCTATGGGGCCTTCTCCTTGCCAAAGCAAATGTATATATTGCTGTCAAAGACTTGACGAACGCAGAACATATGATAAAAACGAAGACATGGATCAATATAGGTTGACTTTTGATACTGTTGACTATGCTCAAAAAAATGGATTTTTAGCCAAATCTCCTTTATACGATGTTGCAATGGGCGAAATAACAGTACATCCTTTGCGTCAAAGAGTTTTTGATATTATTGGAGATAATACTACTTGTTGGTTAACTAACTGCATTAAATTTGACGAAAATATAGGGGCTAACCTAAAGGCTAATCCTCAGTCAAATATATTGACTTCCATTGATGCAGGTACTCCGGGAACATGGAAAGAAGTAAAAGGCGTTGATAATTTTGAAACGGTATGTGATAACCTGGTTAAATACTATGAAGCCGCCAATACTCCGGATCAAGTTACATTAAAAGTTATTATCTTGCCCGGATTAAATGATAACGCAGAAGATTTTAATATGATTATTGAAATAGCCAAGGCATTAAATGCAAAGCAAATGGT
>Ga0123355_10003610_pt1 | contig 22269 bp, 5 predicted proteins | sample TergutEmb28metaG_3_FD_89872 | JGI IMG/M metagenome (GOLD analysis project Ga0123355, IMG submission 89872) | Embiratermes neotenicus P1 segment gut microbial communities from Petit-Saut dam, French Guiana - Emb289 P1 | ecosystem: Host-associated > Arthropoda: Insects > Digestive system > Gut ... | reverse complement strand
TGATGATGAATGGATTTGGAAAAGGAATATGAAAATTGGAACGTGGAATGTAAGAAGCCTATTTTGGTCAGGAGCACTAAAAGTGCTCCATAATGAATTGTCAAATTTAGACTTCGACATAGTAGCGCTCCAGGAAACTCGGAAAGTGGTATTCAAAAATTTGATAACTTTGCTTTATTTAGTAGTGGATTAGAAAGTAAAAAACACGAAGTTGGTTGCAGTTTTTATGTAAGTGGAGAATTTTTAAAATATGTTAAAGATTTCAAAATTATGAATGAAAGAATATGCTGTTTGAGATTAAAAGCTAAATGGTTTTCATGTACTCTGATGAATGTCCATGCACCATCAAATGAAAAAATGGAAGAGATAAAAGAAGAATTTTACAATTTATTAGAGCAAAATATAAATGAAATAGCTAGGTCAGACATTAAAATAATACTTGGAGATTTTAATGCAAATGTTGGTAAAGAAAGCATATACAAACCCGCCATTGGCAATGAAAATAATGAAACTAACAACAACGGAATAAAAATTATTCAGTTTGCGATATCGAATGGTTTAAATGAAAGAAGTACAACGTTTCCACATAAAGATATTCACAAAGAGACATGGTATTCAGCAGACGGCAGGACAGCGAACCAAATAGATCATATTTTAAATAGTGATAGATTGAGGAGTGTAATAACAGACATCAGAGCACTAAGGGGACCAGACATTGGATCAAATCACAACTTATTGAAGATAATTTTTAAAGTGAGATTAAGGGTAAAAACTAGAAATAAACATAATGACAAAGAAAAATGTTGAATAATTTTCAAAATCTAAAGTGGAAACAAGAATATGCTATAGAAATTAATAATAAGTTTGAAATACTGGAAAATTTGGACGATGAAGATTTTATGAACAATAATATTAATGAAAAATGGGAAAACATTAAAACAATAATCAAGGAAACCAAACAGCAGCTTATAGAAAAGGAAGAAGGTGCAGAAACATTTAAAAATAAATGGTACGATGAGGAATGCAAATTTGCAAAAGAAGAAATGAAGAAAGCAAGAGAAAAGTGGTTAATAAAAGGAAGAAGGGAGAAGGAAGAGCAGGAGTATCACTATAAAAGAAAAGAAGCTCACAAAATAATTAGGAATGAGAAAAAGACGTGCATGAAAAATGTAATAGAATCAATAGAAGAAGATCAGAAGCATAATAACACAAGGAAAATGTATCAAACAGTAAACCAATTCAAGAAAGGATATCAACATAAATTTAGCATAATTAGGAACAAAAAAGAAGAATTGGCAATAAATACAAATGAGAAAGCAGAAATATGGAAAGAATATTTTGACAAATTACTGAACACAGAAGAACCAAGAGAATTAATTAAAAAAGGAAATAAAGAAATTAGCGAAGTTGAAGTTGAAGTAGAAGAACTCATTATAGAAGATGTAAAAAGGGCAATAAGAAACTTAAAAAATAACAAGGTAGCTGGGACTGATGGAATACATCTGGAATTAATAAATTATGGAGGAAATAAACTACTGAATAGAATGTATGACTAAGAAAAGAAAAAGTGGAAAGGAAAAACAGTTTACAGAAAAATAAAATAGGACATTTGAAAATAAAATATTACAAATTTTAAAGAGTGGAAATTTTTAAATATTTAGGAGTTATACTTAATGAAGATAACAATAACCAAATAGACTTGCAAGAAAGAATAAAAAATGCTATCAAAACTTATTTTATGCTACAAAATTTTTTTAAAATTAAAAACATCAAAGAAACTAAAATTAAGGGTAAAGAACATAGTAATAGACAAAACATTAACATATGCATCAGAATCTTGGACACTAATAAAAAGAGGTAGAAAGCAATTGAACATTTTTGAAAGGAAAGGGTATAGAAGAATTTTAGGCCCAGTATATGACAATGAAAAAGAAAATTGGAGGATATTAACCAATAAAGAAATTTATGCAAGTGCTAAGAACCCTACTATAATAGAGACAATAAAGCGTCGGTGCACACTACAAGCACAGTGGAGCTTCGGGATAAATGACTTCTTGTAGAATTAATGGCATCAGTGATATCTTTGTTTCTTTTTGTGGGAAGAAGTGCATATTGAAGTAATAATGCATCAGTGCCTATGTTTTAAAAAATAGCATACCCTAAAATCAATAGTACATGTAGTCACCAAGAACCATCCAGATGTGTACATGACAACCTGTAAGCATGCAGTGATATTTAAAGTCATAATGGCCAGGCTAAAGTAAAGGTCAAACATTCACTAATTTGTTTGATAGCAAAATGAAAGGTGGGTGGGCGTAAGAGGACAATGTAACAAGTATTAGAATTACGTGGGATGGCATGGTATAGAACTGTGATTTGTGTATGAGTGGGGAGTTAATTTCCACTACAACATGATGATGAGAATGCCATTTACATACATCTGAATTATTCTGATATGCAGTGGTGGAGAGAGAAAATTCCAAGGAAAATGTGGCTAATAATTAATGGAGAGTTTGCATATACGAAATTAGTGGTGTGCTCGACGATCTCTGAACAGTTAAGAATTTTGGTAGAGGTGAGATGTGGGTGGGTGCATCAAATGAGGAACAGAGAAGGGGATGGCAATACCGATGTAAATACTGCCAAGCAGAGTAATTTGATTAAACATTTATAGGTAATGGGTATTGCAGAATAATCACAATTGGCTGTGCACTGAAGTGTGATGCTAGCAGGTGCAGAACTGTGTTTTTGACTAGACTAATACATGTATATTATTCTATAGTTTGTATAGCTTGTCAGCCCTTGTAACATGATGTGGCTCACTCATAACATTAATTAATAACTTTGGTTTTCTGGTATGTAGTTTGGCAGATATCAACATTCTGGAGGGAGCAGGTTACTCAAAAAATATGCACTGCAATAATATCCTAACATCTCATACCTAACAGTTCATTGTTTTTGACAGCAGTTGTAGGATCTACTTGAATTTCAGCTGTGTTCACAGTCCTGCAGAGCACCTACTACATTTCACTGTCCATGCAGCTATGCATGTAACATCTGTAGAATTTGTAACACATATTCATGAAGTTTACACCTCAAATGTGTACAGGGGACTAATCTGACTGAGCTGCCTGCTTTCACTTGTCTGTTCCTACAACATGGCAATGGGGCTTGAACCAGTGTCAGTAGCTCAGCAAGATTACCCCACTGTATGCAGTGTGTGACTTGGAAAAGTGTCTGCTACTTGGACAGAATTAATACACACTGCCTGCCCTCAACGGTACTGATAACAAGGTGTTAGGGTTTGGCAAAGTGAAGAAGTTGCGACTTACTGTAATGGACACCCAGAAGAAGTGAACTAGATTACATTTTTAATGTAATACAGCATTACCCACAAAAATTTTTATTTCCTGCATATTACATCCATTTTAAATGGTCCTCTAAGAGATGTAAAATCTAGGCATCAGTGTATACACATCTACCCTCCCCTGGAATCCCATCTCTTCCTTCATGACCTGGGGATGCATCTTATGTGATCACAAGAGTCCCATTTAGCATTGATTCAAAGTATTTAAAAACAGTTCTAAAATTACTTCTCGAGGGTGATTCCAAGTTGTAATGCGTTGTGCATTTTAAGTGGATAAGTGTTGCTTTTTAAATCACTTGTTTAATCATTTGTTTAATAAAGTTTCGGTTATTTACAATGTTTTATTTTTTGAAGGTGGATCTCTGGTAAGCTACATGTGATTTTTCACACAGAATTAATTAACAGTGTTGTGAAGTTTTAAGAAGCATGTCAGGAATGGTATACTGAAAAAGTCCTGTCCTGGTTTAAGAGTGCAAGTTTCTGGGAATGTGCACATAAATTCATTCTCACCAGTACACAAATCCTTTCATAAAGGAACATTTTTTTAGTATATTCAGTTATTATCTTTGAACACAATAATTGTTTGAGACAAAATTCTATAAGCCCAGAAGTCCTTTAAATATGCTCCTTGTGACATGTGTACCACATTTGGTATCATGGCAATACATAGAAATGCTATGTCCTCATCAGGTGTACAAAGACAATAAATATGTGTTGAAACATTATTAAATCAAATATGTTTCTACAGACATAACAGTTCAAAAGTGTAATGACAGCAAAGAGGTCTGGCAGTTCTTAGGTACTCTTTCATTCCTGCAGATTGCCCACAAAAATTCCTCTTTGTACATATGCATGAAACAGCTTGGGAACTGCAGAACAGATTTTCATGAACATTTTACATTTGGATGTTTTACTGAAATTTGTCAACATACTCCAGTTTTGGTTAAAATCAGACAAAAATACCACACTACATTCCTTCAACTCCGAGACATGTTTGACACGTAGTAGACAAATGACTAATAACTGTTTGAAATCCGTGCATGTGAAGGTCCGATACTGCATGCCTGATGGTTTTTAAGTTCATCCCTTGTGCATGAATTATCTGCCAACCAGTAGCCTTTTAGTTATTTTGATTATTATGTTACCATTTAAATAATCTAGTCTGTACATAAAGTCAGCAAAGGACCAGTTTCAACATTACACACTGCTTCACATAACCAGTTACAAAATTGTACCCTCACTACATGCTCTGCCTGCTGGAGTTTTTGCACAACTTTAAATTTGTATTGTTTCAGGTGAATTAATCTTGTGGCTGCATGTAATGATTTTTTTGGTACTGCAGTTTCTTGGGATAAGTGTCTTTAAGTTTGTTAGGGAGACACTCCAAACACGTAGATCACTCTAGGTTCTTCTGCATCAAGATACCTATTTGAAATTTGTTCCTCAGTCAATGTGTTGTTGAGCTGGAAGGAAATGACACATGGGGAAATCAACTTCTAAATATGCTGCAATATGTTCATAGGATTTTTTCCTGAAGTTTCCACAATCATAAAAAAATCCTATGCATTACATTTCACTGCATATTCATGAACAAAAAAAAATTATGTGACAATACAAAGCTTCCTGTTTAAGAAGTTCACATACTATTCACATGATCTCACTTTGCAGTACTGTGACAGTTGCATGATGATCAGAAATAGTTCAGTAGTAGACTATTGATTTTGTTGTTGTTCCCCATTCAGTCATGATGTGTTTCATCATTGAGTAAAGACAATTATTTGATCTAGAGGAAGTGAGCAGAAACAATTTGTTTAAATATATTAATGAAAATAGTGACTCTGGAATTGTACCTGAGAAGTGGTGAGAAAGAAATAACTGGAGCTTTGGCAGAAAGACAGCTGGTTTATTCACCATAACAATGCTCCAGCACACACAGCACCCTCCAACCAGAAGTTTCTCACAAAAAACAAAACTCCAGTGGTTCCACAGCTAGAATACAGCCCTGGTCTTTCTCTGGCACTTCCTTTTTCTGACATGGAACTTTGTGTAAAAGGACTTTGATTCTATCAGTAGAGGAAGTACAATAAGAGCTGCTACAGCAGCTAAACCAGTTTCTTAACAGTTATATACAAAATGCTTGGAAAAATGATAACATTGTTAGAATCATTGCATTAATGCAGGAGGGGTGATTTCAAAGGGGATAATGGTCACCACAAGTTACGTGGTACTCAATGTTTTATTTAATCAGTCTGAGTACTTCTGAACAGACTGCATATCCACATACATAATGTACATCTCTTACATCCAGAATATATAAGCATTCAACGACTTGTTATAACTGAATGGACAACAATAAAAACTTAGTGGCATGTGAGTCGTGCTGTGCCCAATGTGGTTACCAAGCATGTTGATTTGGCTTTCTGATGGATTCCCAGTTCTTTGGAATGAATGTTATCATATCACACAACAAAGCTGTAACTAGGGTTATCTGTGTCTGGAGAAGATTATGGAACTGACCAAACCCTCTTTAATATTCAGTACCTGTGGTCCCATCACAACTGTCTTGGCTAAGTGACCTTTATTTAACATTTTCCCAAGGTATCCACTGAATTCTATTGTTTATAAAGAGAAAGATCAAGCATTAACTACCCATCTGTTTCATTTTTTTCAAAAGTAAGACAATGACCCTTGAATTAGAATATGGTTGCCAGCCCTAAACCTTCTAAAGGTTTACCTGAGAACAGGCCATGAAGGCTAGGAAGGGGAAAAGGAGTATAGCTCTACTTTTTCTTGAACCTCAACACTAGGTGGGGGTGGTTGGTTAATGCCTTGCCCCAGCCAATTTAACCCTCAGAAGAGACATGGTACCCACTGTATAGGAGGCTGGGTGGGCACCAGAGCCAGTGTGGACAGGTGCAGAAAATCTTGCCCCCACCAGAATTCTGTCTGCAGACCATCCAGCTTGCAGTGAGATGCTGAAATCCTTACTACCAGACAGGAAAAATTTAATGGGACTTTCAGTGTCCTTTGACTGTGAGGGAGATTAGTTGAGATGTACTACAGGTATGTACAGTATTGTGTATTGTCCTTACCTGATTTACACAGTTGATCTCATGTGGAAAGAAATTTAACCTTTATCAGTGGAACAGGACACCCATGTCCCATTAAATGTAGTTCTTATATTAAAGGGAAAACACTCACATACAGATGCAGGCACGGGCATTTAAATATGAAAAGAACACCAGCCATCAGCCGCTATATTGGGATTTAAAGGCCTGTTGATAAAAGTTAATAATGACACACAACTGTGAGTGCAAGAGATGAAGGGATGACACAATTTCTGTTGATACAGTAAATGATTGACATAAAGGCTGTGCAGCACCATGAAGACATTAGTTTTTATTATAACTGTTACAAATTACACAGTTATTTTAATAACTATGTATCCACCATGAAGTATTAGACTCAAATACAACAGAATCATTCACACTTATACCAGTGATGGAGAGTTACTTTTGAAAAGACACAGTTTAATTCCACTAACAGGCACATGGTCTAAGAAAGTAATAAACAAGCTTGCAGCTTATTTGTTAGAAGAAATGTGCTTGTCTTCTGTAGCTGTCTTTGTGGAGTGTGTTAACATGAAGGCCGAAGTAGCTCAGTAAAATGTCAATGAAACAGAAATCATGTAATGCCTCTACCAAAGTTACGTATTTACTATTAAAGTTTTGCCACAATAATACACCTACTTCTTCTTTTAGAAGACACAACTCTCACAGTTTGATGTTCAGAGGTGTGATAAAAAAAGGAATACATTCATTTCACATTACTGTCTTCTGAGGTGTGACTCCATGTGGTTAGGTACTTTGGTAGACAGGTACTAACATTTTGGAGGAATGTACTTCTTCCATCATTTGGCTAGAAGAGTGAACTGGATAGAAAAATGGTTTAATCTTCTACCCTTGAATATGGAAGAAGCAGATTCCTCCAAAACATTGGTACCCACCTATCAAATTACACAATGTTACACTCCAGACGGCCACAATATCAATATTGACCAAAATGAGAATCTCATATACCAGATATAATTAAATTTATTGACTATACATAATAGAAATGAAAATGAACAGCAGTTTTTATGCCAGTTTTCTTTTAACAGATTCAAGCCTGAGATAATGAGAATTCTTCACTCAGGAATCATATCTACACTTAGACAGTCTTCACCCATGTTACTTGGTGATGTTTCTAAATCACAAATCTCATTAGATTCACTGAAAGATAGAAAGTGCAATTAGTCATAATAAGTAATATTACAGAAGATGTGAGCTTATTCTAAAATTTCTTTGTCATACCCTTTACATTCAGTGTAACTATATGAGGCACAGGGACATTGAATTATTAAGAAAAGTTATACCAGTCTAGAATAATGACAAGGCTACAAACATAGTGAAAATTTTGTCTTGTATGGTTATACATGAGAAGATGGCTGTAATGCAATTACTTCCTCTGATCAAGTAGCAACAGTTTCCACATTCCTTATACCACCAATCCACCTGGTTGGTACTTGTGGTGATGGTGGTGGTGGTGGTGGTGGGGGAGGGGGGAAATTATGCATATACATTTCAATCTGGCTGTAAATTTATAATGAATTATATCACACTTTGCTATTGCTTTTTCTTTTTACTAGCAGAAAACATACCTGTCTAAAGATGGGTCATTGCTAAACATTTCTGTGGGGACTGTAGGAGGCGCCTTCTCAGGCACAAGTTCTAAGTAAGTCTGTCTCGATTCCAGGTGCCTTTCCACCTCTTCAGGAGTCATGTGTCCATCTGACAGTAGAGACAGTGGAACACTACCCAAAACCTGCAACTGAAAATTCACAATAATCATTTCACACATCTATGACATTCATTTCAAATTCATCAGTGTCTAATTATGACAAATACTTGTAAGAAATGCATTTCACTCACAGGTGGCACATTATTTTGTTTTGGAGCTTTTGGAGGGGGCCGTTTCTTTTTAACTGAAGACTGGATTTTTGGTGTTGTCCCAGATGTTTGGGGTGTTGTTATGTGACTGTTTACTCCACCATCAGGCTTCTTTCTGTAACAATATACACGTATATTTTATGACAAATTATATGAAAGGAACATCTCGCAAATGAAGTGGTAAGTGGACTGACTGATCACAGCATGTGACTACCTGGCACACAGTATCTCAAATGTAAATGAGTTTTTCATTTTGTACTTCTTATGAAAGGGTATAATATACTTAAAACCTCAGGCTGAAAATAATATTCTACCACTTGTAACTTCAACAGCTGTGTTTCCACTATGCACCCTATTTTCACATACTGTTCTGTAGCAAACAAATCCATGCTCGCATAAATATTACACACATGAGTACAGAGGATATCTGTTTCAGGTTAGATTAATTTCAAAGACTTTTGTTCTTTCAGCTGAGAGTTTCACGGTGAAACTAAAAACCAAATAATCAATTTACCTATACCAGCCTTGCGACAGTACACGTTTGGTCTGGCTGGTTGAACAATGCTTCCCTTCAAAACTAATAGGTAATCCCTGAGTTAAACTACAGTTGCAATCTGTGAATAACTGGAAGGTCAAAAATATCCTATTCCCAAACAGTAAACTGTTGTCTCAGAGTTAAAGTAAGGCCACCAGCTATGTGGAATCAGGTAATTTAAAATTCCTGTTCCCATGCAGTACAGGTTCAGGTGACTTCAGATCCAAACCTTTTTGCAGTGTCTGGGCGACTCATCTCACCCTCATCAGATGATTCAGTTTCCTCACTCTCACTTGACGATACATCTACCTTCTCATATTGCAACAGTCGATCCAACAGAAAGCTTCGGTCACGGCTTGCTTTGAGTAGGCGGCGTTGTGTAGATCGCAGAGCTTCTTGGAAACACTCATTCTCCTGTAAAAAGTACTTTTACATTTTATGTTTACAAATATGTAATAGATGTGCTCTTAGTATTATGTATTATGCAACTGGACTTTACTCAGAATCAGTAGTGTGGATAACATTCAGAGTACTTCACAGTAGCACATTAATTGTAAAGATTAGGTAGATGTAATGAGGTGAACTGTAGAAAGTAGGAGAACAATCCCACCACTGCCTAAGAGAAAACCATGAAGGATGCCAGCATAGCTGCTGCCATAGCTGATATTCAAGTCACATTAATGTTGAATCTAGGTCACAGCTCAACTCATTATGCTTGATATTACATAAAAGCAGAATAGTGTTTAATGAAGTTATGCCACTTGTATAATATACTGTTTGTGTACTCAAATAATTCCAGCAAACAGTTGCACTCAGTGTGGTTGGAAAACTTTTGTCACTGTAAATTAATGTGTAAAGTAGATAAAACCACTACAGAAAATGGGAGAAAATTATCCATCAATAACATGTGCAAAGTAAAATTTGAAACTATTGCCTTTATGCTATCTGTATCTTTACTCTTTTAATATCCAGCAGTTTTGTTACTACAAATACTGCAGGGCATATTGTTCGGGAGATCATTATTTAATAGGTGAAGTATTTCAAGGAAGTTTATATACAGACCCAACTATGCTATTAGATGCTTGGACTACTTATGATGAACCACTACTTTGCAAAATTCATGAAAACATAAAAAACTTATCTTTGAGAGGAATGAATATTGAACTCTCTAAACTACATGAAGGCGTGGAAATAAGTACACTGAAATGTGCAGTGTGATATCAATTGTATAATTATGAATATAACTATGATTTAATGCACTGAAACAGATTGTTCCATTTCTCCATGCAACCATATGACTTGTCTGATGCCTACACCGCATCAGTGTGAAATAATGTCTATATTTACTTTTCGTCTAATAGCTGTATACAATTCTTCATTCACCAAAAGTTTGAAATACCACTGTTTCTTTCACAAATACACTATTCATGAATGAACATGGATATGTCAGAGCTGCAAACATAGATAACAATATAGAAAAGGCAAAGAATGATATAGGCCAAGGTTAGTGATTCAGTTGGCACAGTAAAGCACTTACAAAATAAACCATGCTAAACTACATGTCCTGAAAGCGCTCACAATGAGGGTGGACTACCCGGTGTCATCTTTGCCTGAGTAAGTGCTGCTCCTATCACTTTTACAATGCATCTTGCAAAGTTAAGTGAGGTTAGAGTACAGAACTCTAATTATAAAAAAAAAATACAAATAATTTTTGCCAGAAATTATACAGCATTACAACAGTACGTGTGACTTACGTAAATAAGAAATTTTAATTTCCGTTTCAAATTTCTATATTGTGTTTTATAGTTTATAGTTTCCTCTTGACTTTCATCATCTTCCTCTGTATTTGTTACCATTGAACGACAGTACCAGCCATCCAACATTGGTCATCTGAAAATGAATTTACTTTCTTAATGCTCAATCAAAAAAACAGAGTAGCGAGCAGTACAATTAACACAAACGAATACACACACCAATATATAAGAATAGTTACGAAAACACTCAGGACAATCACAACCATACATAAATACACGTAGTCTGTTCAGTATAGCTATATTCAAAGTTGTGTTTTGTCATCACAGAGTAAGTAATTTTGTCTCTCTGTTCTTGTCATGGAAATGAGTCCAACCTAAATATACACGGAAATATGATTTAGTCCATACACAACGATGAACGTACTGAACGTACCCGTTCGATTGTGGACTAATGGACGACGGAGTGTGGTGGTAGTTACGTTTGTGCTGAGGGCGTTTGGTGTCGGTGGTACTACCTCATGTAAAATGAAGCGTGTGTAACTTAGAGGTAATTCAGTATGATGCAGTCCATTGTCTGGACTGGGAGGCTTTTGTCCCGTGCCTTGTGGAATGGTATTTCTAATTATTCAAATTGTGCTGAGCCGAATGTGAACAGAAGGCATGAATCCCGTATAGTGTCTGCCGTTTGTGGATTCCCTAAAGAGTTGGCTCATGCACGACTGAAAAAAGGACAGTTTGGTGACGATGCGTGGTTTACTGCAAAGTATAAATCAGCAGACGTTATTGGTAAGTATAACGTTTTCGCAGCGAGATATGTGTGCTGCATCGAACCTTTCAAGGACAGTCGTTACTGTATGTACCAATTTCTATGATAGTAAAAATCCCGGCATTTTCCACTCGAAGAATGAATATGTGGTTTTCGTATGATTACCATAGTAAATAGCACCTATTGGGACAGGTTTTTGTCCGAGTACTTCGGTTTTTTACTGTCCGTATGATTTCACCAATGTCTCATTGCATTCATTTACCACTATCATGTGTAATATTAGCATTTGCCAGCGTCGTTAACTTAAAAACGAACAGGCATAACCCTTCCATGAGCATTACTAACCTATCCGTTTTAGTGAAGGGGAAATTTTTTGTGTATGAGGAAAGAACTGAACATTCTAATATTACATAGATGACTTTAAGGTTTTAAAGGGTTGTATTTATTGAGTGTGTGTGACGCATTGTGCCGAAGTGAGGAGTTTAAGAGCATTGTGACTGCATTTTTATGTGGTTTTCAAACTTGAAAGATTTGTTGCTTGGTTTGTGAAGTTTTTTGAGTCTTTGTTGTCCCATGTTTTACACATTTGTGGACCAGTAATCTGTTATTGTTGTTGGAATGAAGTCTGAAACTAGGTTTTTGCGATGTTATCGAGTTGGTAATGTCCGTTTAGTTGTTATTTCTGCACTAAACAGTTTGAAACTACTGATTTCTGTGTTTTATACTCAGTTGTAATTGAAGTCCACTAGGCTGCATATGTAACATACACAGCTGAGTAAAATATTTGGTGATTGCTTATTGATTGGTAGCATTTATTTACATGTGACTTATTTCACGTTCATTGGAACTCAGGGAGTTAGGATAGTGTAGTTGTTATAGTGACAAGGCCTCAGACTGGATGATTTGGTTTTTGAATCTCTGCAGGGGCAAGAGATATTCTTCTTTTCCAAATCATCCAGACTGGATTTGTGGCCCATCCATCCTCCAATTCAATGGGTAGTGGGGCTCTTTCCTGGGGTTAAAGTGGCTGAGGCATGAATTTTACTACTTGAGGTTAAGTATGAATAGAGCTATACCTCTGCTCCCCATATATGCCTGCATTCTGTAGACAAGGACAACTTTTGTTGTTTGGCATGCCGGCTGTTAGTATCAGATAGTAAGATAATTAGTGAATAGTGGTTTGGGAGGTTTGTTGAAAGATGCTGTCTTGGTGTAATGTAACGTGATATCCCAAAATTTGCCTGGGGAGACTGAGGCAGACTGCAGAGAACCTCAGCTAGAATAGTTGTTGTCCAGGCCAAGATTTTAACCTTGGACCCTGTAAATATGAAGCTGGCATGCTGCCAACTTGGTTGTAATGTTAACATGGTATTATTTTCCTCATCTGTTATTTTATTCCCACAGTTTACCTGATAAACTCTGTATAATATGTTGGGCCTTAGTTTTGACCAAACATAGTGTGTGATGAACTAAGAGACTGGAAGAACAAAACGTACAAAATAATTAAAACATACTGACAGTTGTTGACCATTAACAGCTCAAATTTGAGAATACAGAGGATCTCTTTACTGTTGGCCTGAACACTGCACCTGTTAATAGGATGCAGTATTGGATTCTGACTTTCTGTTTGGTTAACCTGCCATATCATGGTGGTTGATAAGAGAAATTGTTTGCACCTGTCAAGTTGTGCAGGGATATTCTTGGTTAAGAAATTAGAAATCATGTTGAATGATTCTTTAGTAATATGACAGCAGTGATGTTTCTTGAAGAAAGAATTTAAGTTGAAACTAAGTGTTCAGAAGTTACTGTTGACTTGTCTGAAAACTACAACTTTATCTTAGAGTGTTTATCCCTTTCATTTGTCTATCCATACTGTTGTGTCTTGAACTTCTATTAAGAAGTAACACTCAAACCATTAGAACACAGCTTGAGAGTATGCTGCTAAAACTGCACACTTACACAAGTTTTATCCATTAGAAGGCCATCATGGGGATTTTCCCCACCACAAGTTTAGACAGCCAGGTGATAGAAACCTCACATATGTCAGTGTATTGTTGGATCACATATGTTCCAGTGCCTTATAAATTAATATGGGTATCCCTTTGCTAATATGTCAGTGGAGTATATAATAGCTATGCGTATGTGAATATGTTGTGACTGCCCTTTCAAACATACAAGCGTATGATCTCTGAATTTTGTTGTTGGGTGGATATGTTGTATGATATGAAGGTCTGTATTACTGCACTGACCAGTGGATATGGTCAGTATACTGAGGTACTTAAGCAGTCAGTGCCATAATGGGCTCAAGTAGTCTGTGCACTAATGCTTCTAGAGGAGGGCTACACATATCCTGGACCCCAGGTCGCCAAGGGAACTAACTTTTATGCTATGGCATCTAGTATTTGTGGGTCTGCAGTATGGAAGTTGCTTTACATCACCTTTCTAGTCCCTAGATCTTTCCAGTGTATGCTAGATTTTTGGAAAATTTATGGTCCTTTGTTCAAGAGTATATACTCCTCTGGTCAGCACTGTAATACTTTTGAGTATATATACTTGTCTAATCAGTGCAGTAATACCTCTAGAGCAGGGGCTTCTTCTCCAGGTGTGCTATGTTTGCAGCACACCTATACAAATTCATCCCCGATATGTGTTTGTGAGGGCAGTCCATAAAGAAACCTAACTTTTTTTTTTAATTTGTTGCTTTACTTACAATTTAATTAAACTTGTCACCTTCCGAGTAATCTCCTCCACTCTTGATGCACCGCTCCCAACCTTTTTTCCATTTCTGGAACGTGTTTTGCGGGACGGCGCGAAGGTCCCGTATCAAATTTTCTTCTGTCTCCTCTACCGACTGAAATCGGCGACCTTTTAGTGAGGATTTCCGCTTTTGGAAGAAGAAAAAGTCCGCAGGGGCCAAATCTGGAGAGTAGGGCGGCTGGGGGACAACAGTCGTCTCATGCTTCGTCAAAAATTCATGGATAAGGAGTGACACGTCAGCAGACGCGGCACAAATTTTGCGGCAACACGACGCATCTACCGTTTTTCGGTCAAAATCAGGTGGCACGAACTTTTACAGATTCCTACTTCTGCGGTAACTTCACGGACAGTTAGGCGACGATTTTGACGAATCACAGCAGCACTTTCTCAACGTGGTCGTCGTCAATTGACGTGGAAGGCCGTCCAGCTTTGGGGTCGTCTTCGATGGACGTTCTGCCCGATTTGAAACCCTGGTACCACTCAAGACATTGCGTACGGTTCAAACAATCCTCTCCATAAGCCTGTTGCAACATCTGAAAAGTCTCCGTAAAAGTGTTTCCCTTTTTGAAACAGAATTTGACGCAAACGCGTTGCTCCTCAAGATCCTTCATTTATCAACTTGCAAAAAATCGCCGAGAATACTAAGCACACACTCATTCAAGCGCGTGTAACTCGGTGACTAAATGACATGGCGTGATGCTGCTAGTGTCAGAATGAAGCTTAAAGTCCCCGCTACACGCGCTCGCTGGCTTGCTATTTCACAAGTTCAGTTTCTTTATGGACTGCCTACGTATAAACGCATCCTTTAATTGTGCAGGCGAGGTGTTATCGTCTTGTCGTACTGTAATGCTTTCGCACAACATCGGCGCACCAGCACTCGAGGAGTTGGCTGTGTTTGATTTTCTTAGCACACCACATATGTTACTTTAGGAGTAGACACGGCCTTGTGGGGTGAGGAGAGACTGCAGTCGTAGATAAAGGAAGGCGTGCTGTCTCTAGCCAGCACAGCCTGAACGGCGTTGAAGATTCTTGTAGAAGGTTAAAGAGTGTCTTGCCACAAAAACTTTATCATGTTGTTGCCATTTCATTATTTCTTACTGTATTTTACGTCATACTCGTATTTAGATTGTATGCTGTATTCCTTCGTAATTCTGCAGTGTTTGCTAATAAATGCATACAGAATTTGTCTGAATAGTCAGAAAGGAAGAGACCACCTGGGAGAGTAGGTGGGCAATTAATATTAAAATGAGCCTTAAGGAAATAAAGTGTAATGATGCGGATTGGATTCATCTGGTTCCGTGTAGGAAGCAGTGGCAGACCCTTGTGACTGTAGTCATGAACTTTCTGTTCATGATAGAAGGGGGATATCTTGACTAATTGAGGATCTTCAAGAAGGACTTGAAATTCTGAGCAGAACTCTAACAGTTATGATCAATTACTGTTAGACGTTTTCCAAATTTGTGTGGTAAAGAAAATGAGATTAGTGTACTAAGCGGTATTTTAAAAGACAGTGGAGGAGTGCTTTAATTAAAATAAATAAATTTCAGTGTCTTGCGGAGCAATTTTGTTGAAGCGGTAACTTCTGTGACTTGTATTTAGGATGTACCTGGTTCAAATCTTCGCCAGGACATTTGACAGCCCTGACCGACGTTTTTGGGGACGTTAAATTTGGCCACAGCCACTTTCACGTCCTTTTCCAGTTAATGAGTCATTACTTGGAATTCACCTGGCGCTTTGTACTTTGAGTTTCTGACAGCGTTGTTGAACTACAAGGTAACAAACTAAAGGTTTTCTCATTTACGTTCTTGTTAAATGCTCGGGTTTAATCCTACCACCAAGGGTATATGTGCTCATTCGTCTTGTTTGGTTGTAATTTAAGCCTAATTGACGTTTGAAGATTGCTGTGTTCTGGGATGTAACGCCGCGTAAAGTGGTAGAACTTTACCGACGCTTGCCTCCCTTTAACCGTCAAGTAGCGCAGTCGCTGTTTGCTATAGCGTACTGTCGAAATCCGCAGGCAGTTCTCGTAATTGATAAAGTACACCCGAGGTTCGAACCCATAGTTACATTTTAATATGCCTGTGTGTGGATATTTTTGTTTTTGCTGTCCATGTGTCACTGATTTTGCGTGTTGTATATGTATTTTTTCTTGATCAAAATCGGGCAAGTTTCGCGATGTTGTGTCTGTATGCAAGCACAACGCCATGAAGATATTTGGAGAATTTGACCATGAAGGGTGCGAAAGTTGTGCCGTTACATGTCTAGGGGCGCCAAAAGTCGTGGGTAGAAGTATAGCTGTGTTTCAAACTAAGATTCATCATACGATTTGTGTTACTCGATTATCATAAATCGTATTATGCGCGTGGTATTTCATGAATTTTCTTTTGGGCGGGGGTGTAGTGTCTGTTGGTTCGAACGAGGAGACGCTTGGACTAATTTGCAGGGAGTACCTATTTGTACACATTCGTGGCTTCCGACGCAGCATGGAGGAGACTTGTAAGTCTCGACGCTTCGATCGGCTGAACTTCGAATGAAAGAGCCATGGTTACCATCTTGATAATAAGCCTATGTGCCAGTAGTGCAAAGGCAGTCAAGTAACCACCCAAGATACATCACGAAACTTGGCTTCTAAAATGTTTTCGCGGAAGTATCCATAAACTGAAACGGAGCTCGACTGTCACCGACTGTGGCGTAGCTAGGTTTTTGGCGCCCGGGGCGAGTAATCGTAACGGCCACCCCAAACAGAAACTATGAACTCTAAAAAAAATGTGACATTTATAGGATTTCCTTGTGTTGCGCTTAGTAATTCAAAATTTGTGGAGTGCTGAAAATCAATTTTTTATTTAAAATAAAATACTCATTTTGTTTTTCCAGTTTGCAACCCCTTTGACTGTACTGCCCGGGGCGGCCGCACCACCTCCCCCTTCCCCTTCGCTACGCCCCTGCACACCGGCACTTATTAAAAATCTTTGGAATGTGTAGCTTACGGTTTTAGATTGCAGACTCACAGGCCCTCGGCTTTTGTAATCTTAGTTTGTGAACCACGTTCTTTATGTGGCAGTTTACAAAGTAACATGGCGAATCAGATTGGTGTCGCCAGAGTACGATCAGTAGCTCTTCGATTGACAGTATTTTTTTGGATCAATCTACTTCTGCGAAGAAGCCTTATTCCAGATGAAGATATTAAATCAAGATGCCGGAGCCGTGTGACCGATGAACATTTAAAATACTGCCTTCACTTGTGCGGAAGTAATTATGAACCAGCTCTCAGTAAGTTATCGCATGATACAGTGTCATGCAACTACTTCGCAATAGGAAGATTAATGAAAAACAGCTTGTAATTATGGTAAATTATTTTAGTTTCAAAATATCGATTTTTAATAAGTGAAACAATTGTATCTTTCTATGTTTGATATTATTGTGCTGTTTTACATTTCTTTGCCTATTTTACCTAATATTAATACATTATATGCTATGGTAGATTGCGTAAGATTTTCTATCTTGAGAGTATATCGCCAGGTCTAAAGTCTGGCTACCTGTGCCCAGTCACTAGGTCATAGTCAGTCACTGGACAAAGTCGAAAGAAAGAAGATCACCTGAGTAAGTCATACACCGTCTTCAGAGCCCTATAGAGTTACATAATAATTTTATATCACTTCCGTTTTCGTAATAGACCTCAGGTTTTAGTACATAGACAGTGGCTGCGAATAAAATCTATTCGCGTTTGGAGTTTCGAATGTGCAAAGGAACAGTGTTCAAGCCAAATGCACTTATTTTTAGCTCGTAATTGTTTCACGTAACGTTGAGCGCAGTCACGAGAACCAGTGGGCAGCATTTTGGTCTTTTCCATGCTCATATCTCTTTGTGGGCCCTCAGCCAACATACTCACGTGCTGTCACATGCACACCCCAAAATTGACCGGCGTGTGATTTGGATGATTTATTTTGTAACTTTTTTTGTCTGCTTTTGCTTGTCTAGACTACAGTACTGAAGTTTTCCATTCCCATTGTTAATTTCAAAATTGCAGCACTCGGTTTGATACGGCAGAGTAATTGTACTGTGTCCGTTGTGTCGTTTTGACATTCCCCACGTCAATTGAAGAAGAGACTCGTGTTGCTACTGTGCTATTCAGTCGGCAATAGGTCTACATGAAAATGAAATGACAGTGTCTTTCGCAGTGGTGAATGCTGCCTGGCCCGAAACTGTTACCGGGCATTTTGTTTAATACTCGTATACGAATTCAGGATACCGTACTTCTGGTGAAATAATTTTTCGGAATTAGCCACATTAGCATACTTTTTGTTTTGTTTTTGTTTTTTAAATAAAAACACACGTCAGTGTACCTCGTTTCAACGTTTGAGCTGTTTGATCCATTTTTGAAGAATTTGGTATGAACGTAGGCCACCAGAGCTCTGTATTTCTACAGTTAAAAGTAACTTGGCAAAAGCTTGGAATTGTGAGATGGGAATGACACCAACCCCATATGAGGCTTCTGAAGTGGTGTTTGTTGACATCTTTGACAAAAAAAGTGCAACTTTTATACTGTTATTTTGTTGCATTTGAAATAACAACACGGTGACCGTGAGAAATTTTTCTTGAACTTTTCGTTTTTGTGGTAATAACTAAGGGACGCATTGGAGCTGGCTTATGCGAAATTTGTGGAGGTAGATCATTCATTCATTCGCTTGCATATGCATTAGGTGCAATATTGTAACAATTTATTACGTCAATAACACAACATATATTAATCATCAACTTATAAAAATGAAAATCTTGGCAACGTGTTTCAGCTACAATGAGCCATCATCAGGCCAGAAACGGAACGTAGTTCTGGTACATTCAGTGATTGTGCACTCTATGGGATCCCATATCGTCTACATTTTATATTAAGGTCTTATGTAGGCTGAAAGTTAAAATAGCGAATAAAATTTAAAATACCATAATATTAACCATCTATATCTGTCAGTGTTGTGAGATATAAAAGCTAGATATTTGATGAAATATTGTTTTGTAGTAAATTGGCAGTGACAAGTATAGCAGCGATGCACAATACCGTATCACGCAGACATGATGTGTCCGCAGTAGGCCTTACTTCCTGACGACGACGATAATAATGACGATGATGAAGAAGAAGAAGATGATAATAATAATAATAATAATAAATTCTTTACTGTGTTGACACAACCGTTACAAGGCCCATTACGGTGGCAGCATAGGAACATAAGATAAAGTGAATGAAATAAATAAGTGAAAACATCAACATGTGGAAATAATAAAACGTCATGAAAAATAACCAGATGAAGTTTGCAAATATTATCAGCTGTAATTGGCGTTAACTGATGTAACAAACATTAAACAAAGCAGACCCTCACTGAATACACCAATACCCCCTCCCCCACTGAGGGCATTAAACCGCCGAAGCAAATATAGCGGGAGGACATTGCGACGTTTAGGGTCAGCGGGTAACGAAGGAAAATCTCTGAGGCTCGATTCGTCACACGAAGACCAACATTTTTCGAAAGATTTCGAACGGTTTTAGACATTAAGCCAAAAAACGCGTCTAGGCGACGCCTTCGAAAAGTCAGGGTATGAAATTTCAAGTAATTTAATAATAATAATAGTTTAATAATAATAATAATAAGGTAGTAGTTCTGTTGGACTAGAAATGCACAGGATGGTAGGATTTATCGGTTACGGTAAGAACTTGTCTTTCTAAAGGCAGCAAACAGAATTCATAAATAGTTATGGAAATGCAAGTGTCCGCAACATAGGAAGAGGCGAAGCGCAACACAGAAAGTACAAGACAGTTAAACTTTTCGGCGGTCAAACCCAATGACTGCAAGTAACTGAACAAACCGCTGAGTAGGACGAGGCATGATGTGCTCTACGAACCCAGGGCTGGTTGAGGGTGTTTACATAAGCTAAGTTCCTTCTAAATATGTGGCATACTGTTAGGAATCAAAAGATGTAAATTTAAACATGAGAACAGACAAGATGACAAGGATTGACAGTTCTCGACGGATTTATAGTGCCTGAAAATGGGCATAACCTCGAAGTTCCATTCGCGGACTCTTGTTGACCTGAATACAAACTGCGTGGATGTGTTATAAAGGACAACAGTATCAAACTGCATGTGCCAAACTACGCCAGTGAGTTTCATCAAATGGCAAATTAACAAAAAATTAAATCTCGAAGGGTCTCTGTGAAATTTTAGTCTGTACAAAAATTGTTCCTGTTCTTTCAGAACGCTGAAAATTGTAAATTGAAATTACATGCTGCCACACTAAATATCAGCATCATTAACTGAATGTCACACCAGTTTTGCTAGCACGTAGAAATTCGCACGCTCGCCATATTGTTGCCTCAGAAGGTTATAAAAATGACGCGCGCCGACCAAAATAATACATGTCTGAAACTGGTAGTCCAGCAGAAGTTGAAGGGGCCTACGATAAAGGTAATGAGATATGTTATATTGGACGAGCAATGTACAGTAACTCAGAGTAATATCGACATACTTGTTCATAAGAGTGAAAATATAATGAACCCCACTTCCCCGTCGCGTCTCCGGAAAGCGACATACTGTTGTATTTGTGAAAGTTTACAGTGTTTATAGTAAAGTACCTCGGAACAAGAACGCCGGACCTGACGGATTAGTGCTGTTCTGAACAAGTACACAGTAACAACTAACTCCATTCGTCGTTTTTAAGCGCGTTCGCATAGTAACTAAAAGCGCGTATTAGCTTCCGCCATGTTCTTCCGTCCGTCTGTCCGCATGTATCATCGTCTCTCCCACTGGACGGATTTCCGTGAAATTAGATATCGGGGACAAGCCAGGCAATGTAGGTGTCAATGTAACAATGAAACGCGTTCGCGTAATCATTGTTGCCATGGTAAAGCAATAAGTATTAAATGTCCTCAGTATATGTCTGTAGTCTTAGGTATCCAGCACGCGAAGTGCGGGCCGCATATTGCCATCTGTGACCTGTCTGTCTTCACCATATTTCCACATTTATTGAACATAAAATGTGTGTTTTGGTTTTATCTGCAACTTTTGTCTGAAACATTTCTCATTCTAAGCAGAAGTGAGCGGAATTGACATAAATGTGCATAGGTTTTTATGTAAACTACCCGTTATTTTTGTCAGAGTTTAATGAAACCTGATTTTCTTGACAGATTTTCGAAAAATACTCCAATATCAGATTTCATGAAAATCCGTCTAGTGGGAGCCGAGTTGTTCCACGCGGACGGACACAGAGACATGACGAAGCTAATGGTCGCTTTTCGCAGCTTTGCGAACGCGCCGAAAAATATGCCGATAAATTCCAAATTTGGTTAAAATCGGCAAAAATGTGGTGCACTTTACACGAAGCCTTAAGTACGTTCTAGTGTTGCCGGCGACATGAGTTTGCCATAAAGCATTGTTGTGCAGTACTGAATATATTTATATTGTTAACAGTGACATGTATCTAGGCGACATACGCAACGCATTGTTGCGATTCCATTGCAGAAGTGGTTACGCGAACGCGCCACAATGTTACGTCATACGTACATTGCGTATCTTGTTTGTGGTACCCTAAAGATTGGAGCCGATCCTGCACCGGCAGAATCCATTGTACGCGCGCGCGCCCGTCTGTATATTTTGCGTACCGTTTTAGTGTGAGGCTTGTTGAAATGAAACCCGATCGCGACGCTGCTAGCGAATACAGTCGGTCGTAGGTAAGGGGAATGTGATACCGCGTGCTTGGTAATTAGGTAATGAGTGATTCGGAGGGTCCTGCTACCGCCATCGTTAGGGTATACAGTGGAGGTAGTAGGTTCCACAGAAATACTGGTACCTGTTCACATCACGTAGGGTCTTAGATCGTGTAGGACGAAGACGTCAAGGGCGCGGTGGTGCAGTGGTGACAGCAGCAGCCGAAGGAATTCTTGGCCCAAGGGATTCGTTGGTTTTATCAGTGCGATGTGTGCTTTAAACGCTAATGGAGATTATTTTTAACGGCGCCAACTCTCTCACATGTCACAGACCCCGAACGGGTTTCGGTTGGACAGGCCTCCAATTACACGTCGAACTCCCGTCTAAAATATTGTGTGCATTTCTTAGC
>Ga0123355_10003609_pt1 | contig 22283 bp, 13 predicted proteins | sample TergutEmb28metaG_3_FD_89872 | JGI IMG/M metagenome (GOLD analysis project Ga0123355, IMG submission 89872) | Embiratermes neotenicus P1 segment gut microbial communities from Petit-Saut dam, French Guiana - Emb289 P1 | ecosystem: Host-associated > Arthropoda: Insects > Digestive system > Gut ... | reverse complement strand
GGGTTGAGGTAGGGATAGGGGGAGGCGGGGGGTGCACTGTGTCGGGGGGGGGGGGGGGGGAGGGGGGGGGGGTTCGGGGGGGGGGGGGGGGGGGGGGCGTGGTTGCCACTCTCCGGAGTGGAACTTCGATCGCTCAGTCATACATACCACAGCTGCGGTGACTATGCAACTGAATAAAATCACCTGCAAACAAATACATGTTATTTTTGGGTGAAACGCCGATTTCATGAACATGATAGGTCGCTTTGCATTTGTCATTCACCGTGCTTGAGTTCGACAGACACAGGAAATACGAGGAGGCGCCGTATTAGAAGTGCCTTGTTTGAACTATCGATTTTACTGTAAACTCTGCTTAGAACGGTTTGTTCATTGTGATTGGAGACTGTTTGTTTTAATGAGTATGTTCCTGCATAAGAACACATGCCGCTACAGCTGAAGTGCTTGTGTGGAACACCTATGTGTTCTGTAACCGCCACTCTTCAACAAAACGAAGACCGAAGTTTCTCTTGTCTGTGTTTCCAATGAATGTCTCTCCACATATTGCTTATACTGAAGCAGGTTAATTCGTCTGGAAGCACTTCTATGGTAGAATGTCAATTCAGCTGTTGTTGGGAACGGCTCTTTCTTCATTATCTTAGATTATTTTCGTCTGTTTTTTCGGAGGAAATGGCTCGAATTTCCAGTAACCAATGGGATGTTATTTTCCAAGCATGCTTGTTTGTTCTGACGAACCAGGTTTAAATTCAGACTTGTCTTCTTAATCCTCTTTAATTAGGTGTCTTTTTCTTTTTGTTGTCTGTCCATCACTGATGGTATTACGTGACAGATTTACGAAGGGTTTGCGATTTTTATTGCGACTGCAGGACTATTTTCTAGTCCTGCAGCCCTTCATACTATATTACCAAAGCACACGTTAATATTCAGCTGGGATTTTTACGTTTTGTTGACCTGCATCCTAATATAATGATAGTATTTTTTACGAACTTGATGTATAAATTCTTTATTTCAATACATTTATTACATTCCTCTACATGTTTCGAGCACTATTATGCTCATCTTCAGGAGGACAAACTGTATTAGTACAGCATCTGGTATTGTCACTCTCTTTAGGTGACTGTTCAGTACACAGGTTACGAGAGTCCTCTCGTAACCTGTGTACTGAACAGTCACCTAAAGAGAGTGACGATTCCAGATGCTGTACTAATACAACTGTCCTCCTGAAGATGAGCATAATAGTGCTCGAAACATGTAGAGGAATGTAATAAATGTATTAGAATAAAGAATTTGTGCATCAAGTTGGCAAAAAAGACTATCATTCAGCGGGGAGTAAGAAAGATGTGAACTAACGCAGTGTTATTCTTTATGTCTTACACAGTTAAGCAACCTCGTGTCTTACGTGATTAAGCAGTTTTTTTATTATCCATTAGAGCTATTCGGATTAGCACAAAATTATTTTACCAGTAATATTTTAAATTAAAATGCAACTCATATTAAGCACTCACCAATTTTAGTAGTTTAAACCAGTTATGTCGAAATGGTTGGTGAGTGCGGCCGGAAGTGAGCCGAGAAAAACGGAACCCGTTCTTAGATTCTACATTAAATGTCTGTATTATATAGTAAAAATTACTGTATGTTAAATCAGGCGTTGAACTTGATCTCTGTGAGCTCTCAGAGATTCTTCACACCTGCTAAACATAATATTAAAACATTTTGAAGTTATTTTCTAGTAATTACTGATACGTCGCGCCGGATGATTGCTGTTGGTTCATCCTTTTGTCGCGTCGGTGACCGAGAAAGACGCATAGAACGACTAACGATTCGGGCCGCTAAAATATTACGTAAGGCGGCTGTTGGATTATTGAACGTATGGCCGGGCACACTATCTTGCTGGAAGAATACATGTTCCCTCTATATGTCACTGAAACCACCAAACATGATGTGAGAATTTGTTCACTATATCTTCTTGAATGTACTGTGTCCGTAAAGCAGATGAATACTATAATTCTTATTGCACTGACAGCACACCATACTCCAAACTTCATGTCATGTAACTGAACCTCTTATATTAGTCTGGGATTATCTGCCAAACAGTACGTGTAGTTTTGAATAGGTGCATGGCTGTTTAAGTACAACCATTAAGTCGGACTACTATAAATTCATTTAACAACTCATAGAAGGCTTTCAACAGCTTGTGGCTGCAAAATAAATCAAGTTCAATGTAATAGAGCGTATATTGCTATTCGTAGTCAATATCGATATCGATGAAAAATAAGTAAGCTGCCGATTATATAATCCCCGCGCGCTGATAAAGAGTTAACATCTGACACAGCTCCGGTTGTACAGTTTTGCTACACAAACTTTCCTTGGTGTATTATACAATGAACACTGGATTTTACTACCAAGTTTTTCATTAGTTTTCCCACAAGACTGTTTTAATAAGCGTCATGGCAGAACTACGTCAGTTGCAATGCACAGAAGTTTGTTGCATGGAAGGTCGTATTTTCATAGCAACATGTCTCACAGAAAATGTCTTCTGCAGTTGTAGTTCCATGAATGGGGATTCATTGTAGAAGCTCTTCATTTGCAACAGAACTGAGTAGCAGCAGCAAATACACGCTGCAAACTGAGCTGCATCTTTAACATTTGTGTTTCCATACTCGGCTATAGAGTAGGCTTGAAAACCTTCAATCTCCATCTTAATTGATTTTTTTTTTGCGGCGCTGCAGCCCAACGCGGGCCATGGCATCCTCATTCTTGAGGCTCCTAGATCACACACAACGGCACATCACAGTCGGTAGGACTCCTCTGGATGAGTGATCAGCTCGTCGCAGAGACCTCTATCTGACAACACACAACACTCACAACAGAAAAATATCAATGCCCCCGGTGGGATTCGAAACCAAGATCTCAGCTGGCGAAAGACTGCAGACCTACGCCTTAGACAGCGCGGCCACTGGGACCGGCCTATCTTTTTTGATATCTGGAACTATTTGCTATGCCATATGTACGTTCAACCAATGTTTCTAATAAAGATTGTTGCAGAAAGAAATTATTAGATTCGTCATGTTATTTTCTACATTCTGCTTTTAATAAACCAGTTTTACGGTACTTATAAGGGACTGACAGTAGTTAGTCTTTGCAAAATGTGGGTCTGGAAGCAGTTACACAACGAACGCCCAGAAATGTAACATTACGAGTATGCACACATTTCCCAACTTGTTTAAATTTTGCCCATTACTTGCAAAAATCAAACCATTACCGGCTTCAGCCAATTCACTAACTTGCACGTAACATTTTGAGCCTTCTGTAATGCGTCCATTTCTCATCTTTTTTAAAGCTGAATTTTCTACTAGCTTTTACACCTGTAATTGACCTCGGATATGTTTCTATAGACCCTTCACCACATGTTCTTTGAAACGTGATAAAAATCAGTGCTAACTTAGACATGTCCAGGTCGAGCATCCACTAACCCCCACCTCAGTGTCCCGTTCAATACTGCAGAGCACATCTCAGGGGGGTCGTCGGTTGTTCGAAACTTTTATGAGCGTTATCAGTGGCTGTTCGGTTGCACATTCGACACGTCACGATGCTATCTACAGATCTACAAATCCACTCATGTTAAAAACGAAGCTGTAGAGAAGACGGAATAGGTTTTCTGTGCTTTTGCTAGTACGGGTAGCTCAGTTACGCAGGGAGTGACGTGAAATCTTATAAATTTTCATTTAGGATTATTCAAAGACTGTGTTTCGACTCTCGAGATGTTTTAGTATTTGATGAAGTGGGAAGATGTCGTGAAGAAAAAGAGTTTGGAAGGACGTGACCCGTCTGAAGGCACTATCGCAATATTAGCCTATCAAGACTGAATAATACTAATTTCGAGGTCGAGTGCATTCCTGGTTAGATTTGAAAGATCCTGGGTTCAAATCTATGTTGGAAGATCAGTTATTATGGTTTCTCTGAATCCCTCTACGCAAATTCCTTGGACAGTACCTAAAATTGCGTTATAATTGCTTCTTTCTTAGTTGGTATAGTGAGTAGGATACGGGCTTGGTGACAGAGGGGCTGTAGTTTGATTCTCGGCAGGGGCACATAACTATTCTGTTCGCCATACCATCCAGACCGACTGTTCAGGTCCTCCCATCCTTTTATTCAGAGGGTACTGGGGCTTCTTACCTTTATCTTTACCCGTTTTCTTCTGCACGCTTTCCAGTTCATGACTCATTAACGATTCTGTAATTGGATGCTATTTAGTTTCAGCTACTGGCGGAATCCTTCAATGGAACAAGTATACAAGGATTGCACGGGGGTTACAACTGACGATAGCTACTAGCCTGCTTGATACTGCAGTCGGGTACCTTCCGAATACGAGCCTAATGGTCGTCTCAGATTCGGCTCAGTGACAAAGTTTTTTATATTCGTAATAAAGTAATAGCCGATCCCAGCGGCAGCACGGACTAAGGCGTAGGCCTCAAGCCGTTCACTTGCTGGGATTGCTGGTTCGAATCCTGCCGCGTGCATTGATGTCTGTATCTTCTGACTGGTGTGTGTTGTCATGTAGAGGTCTCTGCGACGGGCCGATCACTCATCCAGAGGAGTCCTACCTAGTGTTGTGTGTCTGAGTGTGATCGTGAAGCCTGTATAATGAAGAGGCCCTGGCCCAATAGGGGCTTTTGCACCGTGCAAATAAAGTCATAAGTGAGATGGTATTGGGAAAGTTTGTCTTTTCATTTCGATACAGATCATCATCTTATCGATTTAAATTGTTCATATTTATTTATGTTCATAACCTGTGCGACACTGCATTATGGACGTACATGTTCCTACTTAGACTACGAATACACGACATTGAATAATGGGATTAGCCTTATTTTCACTGCATTCCAACCCTATCCGCGGCACGCGGTGGCTCAGTAAGTTGAGACACTGCACTACAAGCGGGTTCGATTCCCCATGATGTCATTGGAATTTTTTATTGATATAGTCCTTTCGACCGCACTATGGCCCTGGAGTTGACTCAGCCTCTAACAGAAATGAGTACCAGGAATATTTCCTAGGGTGTAAAGGCGGCCGGTGCGTAGGGCTGACAACCTTACCGCGTTCATGTGCCGATTGTCTTGAAATCTGGGAGCCTCACCCTCCCGGAAAACCCAGGGCTTGTCCAGGCCTGTAATGGGATTGCTTTACCTTTATCCAACCCTATTCAGGTACACTGACTACACTAGAGATCCTAGGGCTTTCAGTAGCTTCAAAGCTAATGTAAAACAACGTAAACAGAGAAGCTGAAACCCAGCTTGTCGAATACCCGCTCTTTCTCCGTCGCGTGAAGACAGAGCACTGCCTTAACACCTGGACTTCGACAGGGCTCGACACCCGAGAAATGTGTTTTTTCGCCTTGACAGATTTTTGTCCTACACGAGCAAAAGCGTAAACACGGATTTGTTTTATATTTCTTTATATTAAGACAAACAAATATGAAGCTGTATCTAATACTCGATACATGATAGAAACCTTGACTCTGCAGTCAATGTTTTTTCAGCTATGAGGGACACACATTCTGTGTAATGATAAGCCGGGACAGCTATTTACAAAGGAACATTTTCTAATATTGAGGGCGTTAAGTACTCACTCATTGCAGTTTAGCCCTTACCGCTAAACAAGCAGTGCATTTTGAGATCAATACAGTTGCTAATTTTCGGAGGCGTCCGCTGTTTATCTTTATTTTGTTCCCTGAACATGAAGGCAGCAGTTTCCTCCAAAACGTCGCGTTCTAAATGACAGTAATCTGGATAGTCACTGCAGTGAGAATCTCCAATCTTATAAGCTAAGAAGCAGTAAACAGACACTCCAACATTTTTGATAAAACTGGCCATCTTAGATGTTTGGCCAAATTTTGGAGAAATATCCGCTTGTACAGAAATGGACATGCATCTTTTTGGTGAAGACGACTCGTTAACTTCGGCCATTGTCCTATCGTATGAGTTTCAGTGCAGCTGTGCATATGCTTCGAGTGCTGTAGGTAGTCAAGTGTCAACATGCCGTACTCTACAAGAAGCTCCTTATTTTGAACATATTCTCCATCGATACGTGAAAAGCAGAGAGATGTTTGAAGTGGGCTGTGCATGTTGAATAGGGAGGTAAGGCGTCAGCCTAGTAGCTGTGTTGTGGGTGCTTATTTGACGTCACTGCAGTAGACTATGTGCACGACACGTGAAAGGTAGTGCCTACTGAGCGGAGAGTATCTTGGCTTCCTTTATCAACATTCAGTCTGCATCGTGTTAATTCGCTGAGTTTGGTGCGAAGAGTGTAGGTGGACGTACCTAGAGTAGTGGTGCGAAGAGTGTAGGTGGACGTACCTAGAGTAGTGGTGCGAAGAGTGTAGGTGGACGTACCTAGAGCAGTGGTGCGAAGAGTGTAGGTGGACGTACCTAGAGTAGTGGGCGGTTACATTTCTTGGAAACGAACTGAAGGCGGAAAGTTTAGTGGGCAGAGGGTCATCTTTACGAGGAATAAACAAAAAGCTTTTAGCAGAAAAACGATACTAGAGAAAACGGTGAGTGTTATGTATAAACAAAATATACACCCGTAGAATACAATTCGATACGGTTCTAAAGTTTTGAATTAACTGGCTTTATGGAATTTTTCCATCGTACTAACATATTTTAGAGATTGGATCAGTTCCCGTCTTTAGGCTTTCTTCTTCCAAAACAGATGCTACTACGCAATGATTATTTTCACTGTGATTAATCTCGTATTAGTGTCAGAGTCAAATCTGACCCTAATACGAGTTTAATCACGATGCAAATAATTAAGTAATTGTATAAACACTGATTAAACCCGATTGGTGTCAAATTTAACTCTAATACGTGTTTGATCACTGTGTCAATAATTATTATGTAGTAATATTTATTTTGAGAGAATTAAGCCTGAAGACGGTAGTAGATTCTGACCCCGAAACGTGGGCGTGTGTTAAATTGTAATACAGATGATGGGAAATACATAGAGTTAAGGAATTTAAATCCATAGAATATGCATGCATAAACGTTCTTAAAATATTTGTACTATGAAGACGTGCTTAATGGAGTGAGATGTGACGCTCTAAGGCGGTCCCTTCGGAGACTGCTGTCTTTGGGATGTGACATAATTTACTTTGTACTCGCTGAAGTATAACGACCTTTCAGGGGATTTTATTTCTCCAGGAGGGTAAATAATCTAAACATTTTCTCTGGAATGTCGGCATATTTTACCAGAATGCACGGCGTACGTACCGGAAGACAACAGTCTTCATACAGGACGTGAAGAACGGGTGTAAGAATGGGACAATCTGACCGTCAGGTCTGGGCGATTCACGATGCATAAGTTCCCTTTACGGGAGTGCTGTCTAGAATACATGTTATAATCATTTATTTGACACTTTTTGATAGGGAAACAGTGTACGGACTGTCCACAGACCATATAACTTCAAGCGCATTCTTTCTGTTGATGTCCATAGTTATTAAATTCATGAATACTTACCAGACTAACACCCCTTTAACATATACTATAAGAATTCTCCGTATCTTACTGAGAGATTTACACTCGATTTCCAAAAGGATATCTTAAGCGGAGAGGTTTAAATTTGATGTCCTCTGAACGCCGTACTCTGCGTTTACAATCGAGTATACTCGATTGTCAACTGTTTCTTTAGCCTTAGCTCGTACCTCACAGTGTGGGTTGTAAAAACGATTTCTTTGGCTACAGTGCGAACCGCACAGAGAACACAGTCTCCATTTATTCATTCCTTCCTACATTTATTCATTATATTGTCTGTCTTACGACAGGTCCACAGCACATTCCAAAGCGAGCTGTCCACATAGTGCGATATAGTTCTTTCTCTTTCAATTTAGAGTATCCTCTCTCTTCTTTAAGGTCAATTATAAAGACCAATTACGGTGAGAGATCAATCTTGTTGCAAAGTATGTTTTTTTGTAGAACTTCCAGCGAAATCCAAGTGTGTCAAAAATTTCAGTACACTTCCCAAATATGAAATTTCACGAAAATTCGTTTGACAAGTGTCGCTCTGTCTCACGCGGAAGGACAGACAGACGACGAAGTCATCAGTGTGCCTTCGCAACTATTTTGCGAAGACATCTGCAATTACTAGCCATCTGTGGCCACTGTGATTTTAGAGACTGATCTAGTTGGCTTTCGGGGTTTTGTGCCCCTCGCAGGATTGGGTAATATTTTGGGGTTTTATGTTAAAAGTGAAGGGAATTTTGGGCTCAGTAACAATGAGGTATTTGTTGATGTAGGCTGCTGAGACGTTTTCGTTAGTAAGGAAGTTGAGTTGATGGAGCATTTCATAATAGATTTCATTGCTACGTAATTTAGGGGACAAACAATTAAATTTTTGACGTTTGTAACTGGAGTTTAGTAAAGGTCGCTGTGTATTGCGCTACATTGCTTATCTTTGAAATGTCATGTGATCGAACCTGGGTTTAAAGATCGGCTCACCTGACTTGGAATTTCTATAGGAAAATACCGGGTTGGATAGTACCCACTCCATTTAATTTTCACATTCCTCTTCCTACTCCATCCACTTGTATACTTCAAACAAGGTACTTGGATTTCTTTCATTCTGCCAGTTATATTCTGGGAAATTCTGTTTCAGTTTGTCGTTTAACGTCAAGATATAGCTATTCATGTGCATGACGTAGTTGCTTGGGGGATTAGAGGTGTAACTCCAATTTTTTTGACCTCGAAATTAGATGGAATGAGTGGTCAGCTTGAAGCTCCGGCTGTTTACACCTTGCGAAAGAACCCCATATACCTATAGGGTAAGAGGCCATATGGACCCCCAGGATCGGTCTGAATGCTTTGTAGGGAGAAAAATTTTCTGTCCCTGCCGGGAATCAAAACAAGATTTCCCAGTCGTCTATCCCGTAGCGTAGTTGCTGTAACCGACCGTTCTGTCCCGTTCGCTGTGTTTATCAGGGCCTTTGACGATGTTTGGTCGTCCGACAAAATATAGTAATGAACCAGCGAGCATAATTCGAGGTAGCCTGCACTGGCTTTCAAAAGCCGAATCAGGACACACACACACACACACACACACACACACACACATACACACACATACACACACCACACACACACACACAAACACACACGCATACATACACACACAAACACACACACACACATACACACACATACACACACATACACACACACATACACACTCATACACACACACCACACACACACACGCACAAACACACACGCACACACACACACACACACACACTGTGTTTGGGCAGAGAGGACATGCAGCGTCTTTCTGTACGGGCGCTAGTTATGTTATAACAAAGGAGCCATCTACATAATTTTGACATTAATACGCGCATACACATCTTGCCAGTGTGATATATTCCTGCATTAGTTCAGTGAGTGGATGAAAGGACTGGGCCCGAGATCTAATTGGCTGATACACCCAACTTAACCTGTTACGAATCTCCTATTACAGAAAGTTTAACAGCTTTTTGGAATCTCTTAAAAACAAGCTAAGGACGGAATTGTGACATTTCCCTTCTTTACATAAAGCCCCACGGAAAATAATGGCTGTGCTACACCATAAACACTGAAGGCTGTCCAGCCCTCTCCTTCTTTGTCCTTTTTTCTTATTTACTGCTCTTTTCTTTTCCACCTCTGTGATCTTTCTTTCTTTCTTATAATCTCAATTTTCCCTTCTCCGTCCCGTCCTTTCTCTATCTTCATTTCCCTTCAGCCTTTTCCATTCTGCAAAGCGGAAGATTGTACGAAACGAAGTATGTGACAGTGAAAGTGTGTACTGTGATGTGGACAATTGTACCAGAACTGCCGTTTTTACAAAACAGCGTTTCAGCCAACACGTGTTCGCCACGTGAGTAGCCATAGCCCATACTGTTCTTGTGTTGCTTGGTTAGTGGTCCAACAGTGCCCTATCGACTGTGCGGTTATCAGTTTCTTGTGACAACATTGTTGTCTTAACTAATTCTATCGTCGTCCTCCGCGAGGCAACTACATTGTTGCTATTTCATCTTATAATTTATTACAATGTGTTGCTGTCAGCCGCCCGCTTGCTGGGATTGGGCGTTCGAATCCTGCCGGGGGCATGTCTGTCTGTCTGTCTGTCTGTTGTAAGTGTTGTGGGGTGTACGAGATAGAGGTCTCTGCGTCAGGCTGATCTCTCGCCTAGAGGAGTCCTACCAAGGGTAAAATGTCTGAGTGTGATCGTGAAGCCCTCTCATTTTTAATGATTTTACGATTTTTAATCTTCTTTATTTAAAGTTGAAATTTAGTTACTTTCTTTGTAATTCCAATTAATATTTACATGTGAAAAAGATTAATTTTCCATTTACTTTAAGATTCAAATCCCATCACACTGCTTTAGTTCTGAGTTGCGTCGTACGTTTTATTGTATTCATTCAGAACTCCATTCTTGCAGCTTAAGGGAGGTGTGTATTTTGATAGATAATACGCTTACAAGTGATGAATTTTCCCGATTTGTGATCCTCTTTTGTTTTTAAAATGTATTTTGTTTATCAGAGCAAGACAACTCGTCTTGTATTCTCATTATTTAACACTTGTGAGATAGATCTGAGGTTAAAATTTGTTTAGAGTATTCATGATCTTAGGACTTAGTGAAATTTGTTGTTTTTGCTCCTATTGCAACGTTTGCCAGCCGTACTTTTTGAAAGGGTCCTAAAATGTCAGTTGCACGCTAAGACGACAGTCTTCTGCCATGTGACGCCGTGATTTGTCGTTTTTTTAGCGATGATATCAGTAGATTAAAGTCTTTTCTTTCTTTCTTGTGGCGTTGCGGTCCAACGCGGGCCATGGCCTCCTCATTCTTCAGGTTTCTTGATCACACACAACGACGCAACACAGTCGGTAGGACTCCTCTGGACGAGTGATCAGCTCGTCACAGAGACCTCTACCTGACAACACACAACACTCACAACAGACATCCATACCCCCGGTGGGATTTTTTTTTGTTTAACCAAGACTTTATTATCAGTGTTAAGGTTTGTACAGTTGCTTTGATGTGTTCTCTAGTAATGAGAGTACTTGTCCTGACATGACTGTAACTACACTTTGTCAGCTAAACTCTTTGATATTTGAGTCTTCGGAGCTTGCAGTTTTTACTATCGTTTAGTGCACTTGATCATCTCTCTCGTTCCTATTAATTATTTGGTGGAGTTGCCCGTCGATCCGTGAAGGTTCACCTCGGCTCCTTCACCTTCTGCCTGGTCCGTCGTCACGGTTGTCATATATGTATTGTTACGTTCCTTGATTCAGACTGTTCCCCGCTTCGTGACGCGTGGTTCTGCTTGTCGAATTGCATTGTGTTTAGGTACTGGGTTCCCCTTTGTGTGTTCTCCCGTCCGCTTTTCTGTCCAGCCCCTTCGTCTTTCGTTACCTCCTCCGACCTTGGTACCTCCTGACTAGAATGACGTTTCAAGCAGAGTAAGGAAGTTTGCTACGAGCTTGTGTTGGTTCGTTGCGTGTACAATTTCCGTTTTGCTCGTCTCATAAAATCCATTAGGTCTTGTGCTGATAAGATATGCTGTTTCTGTAGTCTGGAGTTCACAAATAGCGCCAACATACTCAATACTGACCGCTGGCGTTGTGTGGGCCAGGGTTGGAAATCAGGTCGTGTTATCCATGCTCTTGGGACGTTTTCTGGTGATGTTCTTAACATTCTTGCTATTCTACTAGACACCCATTGCCACGTTTGTGTTCCTTCTCCGTACTCGACTAGGCGATGTTCTAAGGTGTCTCTTTTCCCGCTTTCTGTGAATGTGTCATTGTTGGTTATGTTAATGCGGTTTAGGCGTGTATTTGTTGGTATTATTTCGTGTATTGCTTTGTACCAGCTGACAAGGTCTGATTTCTGTACCGGAGTGGCCTTTAAGTTTTTCCACATATTTTTCCAGTTTGTTTGCGGCCACATTTTGGTGATCCGCATATCCTGCATCGTATTGGCCGCATTGCTTATCTTCTGTAGTGTTGCGTATACTCTCTTCTTGTATGTTCTTATTGGTTCTGTGGCGCTTGGGTTTTGTATGTACGCTGCGTCTAGTATGTACTATCGTACGTATCCCAGCGCTGCCGGGACTTGACCAAAATAGGGGGGTGGGGGGTGGTTTGGATTCCGGTAGAGATGTTTCACTTTTTGAGCCAGCCGGCTGTGGGTTTCCCCTCACGCTGTCCTTGTTCCCGTAGGCGTAGTATGAACAGAGCTCTACTCTTCGCCCGTATGTTTACTAGGTTCTAACCCCCCTCGTCTACACTACGCTGGAGGGTGGATAGGGCACCCGAAAGATTTCACCTCGCCAAATAAACCAGGCTATAGTTCTGTTGAGTTGTCGCACTCCTTCCTTCGGTATCGGGAGGATCTGGGCTGTGTGCCAGATTTTGACTAGCAGATAGTCATGGACGTATCGGATTCTCATTTCTAGGTCTAGTTTCCTGTCGTATGCGTCTTGCGCTAACGCTCGTACCTGTGATATTATTTTGTGCCAGTGCTCCCAGTTGGTTGTGTTACTTTTGTTCTTGAATGTGAATCCCAGTATTTTTATTTCTCAATGGTATGGTATGTTCATTATCCTTTGAGTCGTGTCCCATTTGCCTATTGCCATGGCCCTGGATTTGTCCATGTTGGTATGGGCGCCTGATGCTTTTTGGTAGGTTTCTAGAATCTCTTGTAGTTTTGGTATTTCTTCCGAACGCTTCAGGAATATGGTGATGTCATCTGCAAGTGCTACTGTTGCTGTCCCTGATTTCCCGTCTCCTGTTTTGACACCTCTTATTCCCTTTTCCAGGGTTTGTAGCAGAGGGTTAATACGTATTGCATACATTAACATGCTGAGAGGACAGCCCTGACCTGTTGATCTTCCAATTGGGGTGATGTTTGATCTGAACCCGTTGACTTGAATTTCAGAGGTTGCGTTTTTGTAGAGGCCCATGATTCTACGTATGAATGGTTCGTCGAATCCGTATTTAGGTAGGGTTTATTCCAGATAGTGATGTGATATCCTATCAAATGCTGCTTGAAAATCGAGTGATATTACGCACAGCGGGTTATGTGATGTTTCCGCATATGCAATTACATCTCTGATTGCAGCTACCGCGTCGAATATTGATGTCCCCTGTATGTCACAGTATTGTTGTGGCGATATAAATTCCCGTATGATTGGTTTCAGTCTATTCGCTATGACTCTCGCTAGAATCTTATAATCTGAGTTGAGAAGTGTCAGTGGCCTGTAATCTGTTATGCGTGTAGGGTTGGGTTTCTTAGGTATGCATACCATGAGTCCTCTAACTTGATGTGCCATTAGTGGTTCTTTGGAGTACATACTGTTCATTATTTGTAGTAGCTCCGTTTGGACTATGTCCTAACCCATTTTATAGAATTCTAAGCCAATGCCATCTACTGCAGGTGCTTTGTTGGGCCTGCCTTGAGATATTGCTGTCTTGAGTTCTTCCAGCGATATGGGTTCCATTAATGTAACGTTCAACTCGGGATTTATGGGTCGTGTTATACGTTGTAGTGTCTTCTCCATGCTCTCGGCCTGCACGTCTATTGGTTGAAACGTTCTTTGGAAGTGTTTCGTGAATGCCTTTATTATGGTCTTAGATGTTTCCTGTAGCTCATCGTTGTCATTTCGTATCTTACAGATAGTTCGGATTTCCTCTTTTTTCCTGCTTTTTATGACGTGGTGTATTGAGGGTGTTTCTCCTTCTGCTTTGTCCTGTTCAATGTTGTTCAGCGTTACTCTTTGCCGGTATTTGTTATTCAGCCTGTTAATTTTTGCCTTTAGGCACTTCAGTTTAGTCAACTTGTCAGCATTTTGGCCCGGTTGACGTACGGTATCGTACATTACTCTGGAATAAAAATCTTCCATTCGGCGTCTGTCAGAGTTCTTTTCCGCTCCTTCTGGGATAAATAGTCTTTTTATCCTCTTTTTCACGTACTGTGTCCACCATTGTGCAATATCCGGGTATCGTTTTATGGTCTGCGTCCATTCCTTCCATCCCTCTCTTAATTTCCTCCGAAACGTTGCATCTTCCAGAAGCGTGGTGTTCATAATCCACCTGCCCTTCCCTCTCAGGGTTCTGGGTGTTGCTGGTAGGATTCTTATAAGAACGGCTAGGTGGTCTGAGAATGCTGCTATTAGCGTCTCCGCCACTTGTTTGTTACGTACCAGTTCTTTCGACAGGTACCTTCTATCTATACGTGACGCATCCGTTACTGTGTAGTGTGTGTACCCATGTGGGGTTATGTTTGTATCCCATGCGTCTTTGAGTTTCAGGCCATTGATCAATATTTGGAGAGCTTGGCTGCATGTGCGTTGGACAGTACAGTCATTATTGAGAACACAATTGAAGTCTCCTGCTATTACTAGTTTGACTGGGCTTAATGTTAATAATCCTGTTATATCTGTATTGAAGAATTCCTCCCTTTCAGCACGCTTGGCAGTTCCAGAAGGTGCATATATGTTTATAATGCAGATGTCGTCTAGATAGGCCGCTATCCCCCTCCAAGATGGTATACGTTCAATTCTTTGAAATTGTATGTTGAGCTTGTGTAATATGGCTGTACTTCTGCCTGTAGTCCCTACATTTGCGGTTAATTGATATCCCCTGCACCTCAGTTTTTCTTCTTCTGTTACTTCTTGCAGTAATGCAATATCAATGTCATGTCGTTGTATGAACTCTTCCAGCATGCGGAGTCTGGTTTGGTTTTCAATCCCGTTTATGTTCAGGGTTATTATTCTCTATGTATATTGCATTATTGGTATGCCTGGTTAATTGGATGGGTGGAGGAGGTAGAGGTTTTGTTTACTTCTTTGGGTTCTTGATTCTGGCTTTGCTACGGTTCCTGGATCGAAGTGTGGGGTCGTCACCTTCCGTTTTTAACTTTTTGGTTTTGCTGGTTGTGGTATGGAAGCTATTCGTCGAGTTGGTTCCTTCTCTGCTGTTGTCATATGTGTATTGTATCTCCACTCCTGTTTCCGCTTCAGGCGAACTATGTTGCGTCTTCCCTGTTTTCGTTCCTCCTTTCGTTCTGTCTGCTGTGTAGTCTCGTTTCTCTTTTCCTTATGTTTGGATATTCGGTGCGTCAATTCCCTCCTCCTACTCCATTACCTGTTTGTGTCCCGTGGGCGTTTCCTGTGTGTCCATGGCTTGGTTCTCTTTGTCTGGAGTTGGGGGTCTTCCTGTATTAATTTGACTTGGTAGTTCAGTATCCGTCTTATGCATGTTTTGTTCCTGCCCTCCTGTGTTGGTGTCGTGTTTTCATTCTTTGTACGTGGATTGTTTCCGTGCCTGTCCTCAGTCTCATTTACCGTTTGGTTGGATGATCTATGTTGATGGGGGTCCCTGGTTTTGTTCGAGACAATATCCGCCCATGTAGACTGTATGTCGTTTGTTATTTTGTCCAGTCGTTTCCTCCGTGTGTATTCTACTTGCACATGTCCAGGCTCCTTACATCGGTAACAAGTTGGGGGTTGCCCATCATAAAATTTTAGGACATCGTTCCCGGCTATAGACATGTAGGATGGCATGTGTTTTTTAGTTTTAGTTCTACTACCTTTATAAAATTAGAGACCTTGTACCTGTATGCTGCAGCCCTCGTTTCGTTCTGGATGTTCGCTATTTCTCCATATTTACTTCGACTTTCACGTATCGTTGTCTCCCTAACTTCGGGCGACAGCCCGGCTATTCGTATCCTTTTTGTCCCCATGCCAGCTATGTTTACTTTAACCCGCGAAATTTCTCCTGTGCCATGTTTATACAAACATTCCCGTCTGTCTCCTCTAGTATCTCCTTCATCCTATTCTCGTTAGTGAATTTAATGAATACTCGCCTTTTTATTCCATCTACTTGAATCATCGTGATGTCTTCTTCTGCTAGCCTCAGCGTGTCGTGTATCCATTCATGTATGTCATATGCCGTGATCCTTGGGCTTCGCAGGTCAAAGCGACATTCTAGTGTCATATGCCTGTCACTCGTGTCGGTTTCACGTATCACTTTAACTCCTTGAATCACTATCACTCACAACTCTCCGCTATTCACTTCACTATTCTCCAATTTCACTCACTGAGCGACCGCTCTCGTCCGCTTCTCAACGCGGAATGCTGATTCGAACCCACGATCTCGGCAGGCGAGCGGCCGCAGACCTACGTCTTAGACCGCGCGGCCACTGAGACCGGCAGATTGAAGTCTATAGCGTTTAATTGTTAAAGATCAATGAAGAAAGAAACGGAAAGAAGTGTTCCTGCTCCGAGTTCTGTAATGATTCAATTATTTGCTTGTCGTGATTGAGAAAATTCAAGAAAAATTGGTTAGGGTAATCTGAACGGAATCAAATGAAAAATGAAGAACTCGTCAGAATTACAGCAGGTAGGGGATAGAGTAACCCCTCGCTGTCAAAGGTTTAAATATGCATATGGACAGAGGGATAACTTATACTACACTGTACTATACTATTCTGTACTGTACTACAATACACTACACTATACTATACTATACTGTACTGTACTGTAATACAGTACACTACAATATACTATACTATGCTACGCTATACTATACTACACTACACTATACTATAATACACTGTGCTATAAGTACTATACCATACTATACCTCACTGTACTATACTATACTATACTATACTATACTATAATATACTCCATGGAGCAGAGTCATTCTTGAGAAGCTAACCTTTTCTCAGCTAATCAAGAAATTCCCCGCATTTTGTAGAAACCAGAGTTTCATTACTGCTTTTACAAGCCCCCGGCACCTATCCCTATCTTAGGCCAGATTAATCCAGTCCGTGCCCCTTATCCCACTTCCTGAAGAACCATCTTAATTTTATCCTCCCATCTAAGCCTGGTTCTTCCAAGCGTTATTTTTCCCTCAGGTTTCCTTACCAAAACTCTGTATGCACCTCTCTTCTCCCCCATACGTGCTATATGCCCGTTCATCTCATCCTTCTCGAACTGATCACCCGAATAATATTCGGTGAGGATTAGAGATCATTAAGTTCCTCATTATGTAGTTTTCCCCAGTCCCCTTTTATCTCGTCCCTCTTAGGCCTAAATATTCTCCTCCGCACCCTCAGACTACGTTCCTCCCTCAGCGTAGGTGACCAAGTTTTATACCCATACAAAACAACAGGCATAATTATAGTTCTGTGTATCTTAACCTTTATATTTTTTGATAACAAATTAGAAGACAAAACATTCTCCACCGAGTGATAGCAAGTATTCCTTGACTTCAATCTGCGCTTCATTTCTTCCTGAATAGAATTTTGATTCTTTAGGTTTTGCCAAATATTTGAATTGTTCCACCCTTTCAAAGGAGCTATCAGTCTTTATGTTGTGAATTCGTGCTGCATTCTGATTTCGAGACATGATCATGTACTTAGTTGTATCAGCATTTACGTCTAGTTCAATTTCCTTACTAGCAACTACTAAAGATTCTGTGCTTTTTAAATTGATTTTACACTATCGCCCAGTATATTAACATCATCATAAACCAAAAGCTGATGTGTACTATTTAATTTCAAGCCATCTTGGTGTACCTGAACCCCCTCTAATGACATACTCATAAACGAAGTGGAAAAGAAATGGCGATAAATCATTTCATTTTTTCAAATTATTCTTAATAGGAAACGCACAGCGCAAATGTTTGTCTACCCGGACTGTGATACAGGTTCCATTCATACACATTTTTATTAGCCTTGCCAGTTTAGTTGCGATACCGTATTCAATGAGAACGTTATACAAGACATCCTGGAGTGATAGACACGGCTTACAAAGTAGTCCTTCATTTAATGCAGCAGATAGAAGGTAAATTCAAATTAAGCTGACTCCTGTGAAAGTTCAGTGCTCATTTCGGGACCTTGTTGTGAACTGAGCTCGAAAGTGGCTAACACGGCTTAAGAATTCTGGAAAATGAATTGCAGGATACAGCCTCAGACATGAAGAGAAATAGAGATAAGCTAGCGTAAACAAACCTTAGTTTAATCTCCATGTGCAAGCAGTTATCTCTACTCTTACAGAACATCAGTAGCGCTGGGATCGGTCTGACGAGGAGCAAGAAGGACTTTTTTAAAAGGCTGCGGATTCCCAGGGGCTACAAAAGAACGAGTTAGTTGAAAAACAATCTTGGTTACTCATTAACTGTAAAAAAAAAGTTTGAAGCCTGGTACTAGACATCAATTTATTTAAATAAATAGTCCTTTCAAAATACTTTGATTTTATCCACAGTTTTTTCAGCACACATAAATATATGATCCTGCGGAATGGCTTATCATGACGTAGCTCAAGTGTGTTTTCTCTGTGACCGCGGAACGCTATAATTTACCTTCTATAACTTATATGTGGACACTGAAGTATACGGTTAAAATTTGCCATTTTATCGCAAGCAAATCTATAGCCATTTACGGTTAGAAAATTTATGTGGCAATAATGGCCGAAAAAAGTCTGTCTCCATGGAGCAGTCGAGAGTTGCTTGTGGTTCAGTCGGTTTACAGATTCGACTTGTACAATAAAAGGTTATCTTCGGATATTAGCAGTATTTATTTTGTCAAGTTGTGTTTCTAGATTAGTTCAATTGTATAAGGCTTGCATATTTTTTGAAACCGTTATTTTATGGAATCCCTCAACTGTTACAGTATACAGCAATTAATGGAATCATGGGTTACATAAGAAAAGTATAGTTAGATATGCAAACTGTTAATTTGTCTTCGGGCGATTAAACGGGTTATGTACTAAGTGTGTAAGAGTAGTTGAACTGCGCTCGTGGGTGGTTTAGTTGGGTAAACATGGTCAGCTTTTGTACAGGATGGTAGGTCCTGTAGACGCACCACTGAATTGTTAGCGAATGACTCACTCGGAAGGACAGATAGTATGTCTACCTTCTACGTTCATTTCTTTCGCCTAGTGTAAAATAAGGAAACAAAGAGTCAACATGTTGCGATTTTAATCAAGAGTTTATTCTGAAATTCATTATGTCTGTATCCTAGAAACGTAGGCTGCGGAGCGGAATGTGTGTGTCAGATGTGATGTTCACATCGCTGTGATCTCCAGTCTGCTAGAATGTCTTCAGTATCGATTTGGACTACTCTCCGCTCTCCTTACATTACGTGATGGCCATTGATACGCGCAGGTAATGAAGGAACCTTAAAAAATTTAGTTAATATTTGAAACCAGCAGCTGTCGTGGTTTATCTCATCCCAAAATAATTTAGTTTATATTAGAGGAACGCAATAAAAAACTGCATGAAATATAAAATAAGTGCCATTCAAAGTATTGTACATATTCCAGCCTAAAACGCTTGAAACAAATCTGGACCTAGAGGGAGAAGTAGACATTTCAAACATCACAATGTGATTCTTTACTCCTTTTATAATACAAGTGAAGAAATATCACTTTCATATCTGTTATATTTTCAAGTTTATTGTAAGTCGATTACATGTAATGCTGAATGCAAATAAGCAAGAAAAATGATTGTGTACTGGAAATCTGTTTTCGTACACTCGGGATACCGCCAATTTTATTTTCATTTGTTCTGCTAATGCAGACTGAGAAACGAAATTGTAAATATTTTTGTCTCAATGGTAACTATTTCGTGTGGCATAAAATGCTGTTAGAGACGAGGTTCTGATGGCAGAGTTATGACATGTAATTATGCCTTTGGTGGTGGAGTTAAAAGGTACAGTTGTCATTATTGTTAATCGCCTCATGTATGCCTTGGGGAAGTCGGTAGACGCAAGCCACTGGACACGATCCTGAACCATCGCGTCCATACCCCAAAAGTTGTTGCTGTTCTGGTCATTTTGGTGAATAGGGAGGTTTTTGCTTATGTCGACGTTCCAACTCAGTCGAATAACGTGTTGCTATTAACTTAACTGACTGATCTATCCTCAATATTACCTGCTGTTATAGGTTAGTATAAAGTCCAGTCTTTACCATCTTTCGTTCAGTGTTTTATGCTGAGTGAATGGGGTGGTCATCTTATACTTTCTTTTGCTGATCTGAGACCAGCTAAGCTTCTATCGGTAATCCAGCCATGTTTCTTCAACCGAAATGCGAACGACTTACCAATGAAGTGAAAAGTGGAGACAGACTAAAGAAAGGAAAAAGATCTTGACGCAGGAAAATGGGAAATTGAATACAAAGAAGTTAGATAAGTTAGATGGAGAGAGAAGAGGGACAATGGATCACATAAAAGGAGAGGAAAGAGAGCCAGGAATGCAAGAACAGGACTAAACGTGACAGTATGTGAATAGTCTTGTCTCTTCTCTCTTGCTTTTGCAGCACACACCAGAAGTGTTCTGGTATCCCGTTTCATGCTCCGAAGTTGCCTATCATGTTACATTTATAGACTTTCACGCTGGTCTGGTGTGAAAGAGCTTGTGATAAAAAAAGATTTTTTTTTTCCTCGCAACAACGGATAAAATTTCCATTGCAGCCCTGTTGTAGCGTGCGGGAAAGGATAGCATCTCCATGTAAAACACAACTTTTTTCAACCCTTTTAAAGCTCAGTTGTCATTACCTGTACTACTAACTTAACGCTAAAAACCGTCAACTTCGTTTACAGAATATATTGATGGATTTGTTATGAGTTTTAGGATAAAGAGTAAACCTACAGCTCAACAGTTTTAGCAGACAGAGCTTTGTGACGAAGACGCAACACGAAGCACGAGATGAAATTGAAACACCATTTAGCTTGATGTCATGTTAATTGAACGTACAGTACAAATGGTAATATACTAACATTAAGTGGACTTTTGGACTCTATGAAGCACGTTGAATATGCTCTTTGGTATGGGGTTGCGATGTGTTCGTAATTTGGAGAATTCATGTGTGTGTGTGTGTGTGTCAGGGTCTATGTTATCTTTGTAGTGCCTTTAATTTAGGCACTTTGTAGCGTTTGAAGTTAATAGTTGAATATTTGTGCGAATGGCAGCAACCCGAGATTAAAGCAGGTTTTATAGAAACACAACGAACCATTTTGTCATAGCATTTTCTTTCTGTTATTAGCAAATTTAATTTTATCCAAACCTTCATGGTGTCTTGCCCCTTGTCACAGTTTAACATCATCTTTCCACATATTCATAGGCCTTCTAATTTTTATATTCTTTCTGTGCGTTTCTATGTCAGTTTTTTAACCGAATTTTAATTTCTTTTGTACGCATGCCATGTGAACGCATAATCTTTTTCTTCTTGATTTAATCACTATATAGAATTGACATATAAAGTATGAAAATAGATGATAATATTGTAATTAAAACACTATGGTATTTAAGTACTTAGCATCCATTTTCAAAAACTCGGGAAAATGCAAACAAAAAGTGTTCAATGGAATTAAAAAGTCAGAAAAGCAACAAGAATATTTGGTAGCCTACACTGGAGTAAGCATATTTCATTAAATACAAAGAAATAGACATTTTAAAAGGCAATGGAGAGCATTTGAAGCTACAGTTGTGAAGTTTGCACAGTGGATTAAAGATTAAAGAAAAATCTGTTAAGTACAGAAATGGAATTTTGGATAAAAGCTACATTAACATCAAAATATTAAATGTAATCAAGTACTTAAAGAAAAAAATTGTAGTAACACAAACAGTTCTGTGAAGAACGCAACTTAGCTTGTTAAAATATTACGGGTATGTGTTTTACTTGGGAGATAACAGATTGCCAAATCTAATGGTTTGGTCACCGGAAAGAAGAAAAAGAAGAGACGACCCAAAATAACTTGGGAGGGGCAGTGGGAAAAGTGACGAAGTAGAAATATTCAACACATAAAGACTCAATAAACTGACAAAAATGCTTATGCAGCCACAATACCGATAACTTCAAGTAAAGATATGTAACCGAAATCTACATAGTAACTGTAGCGAAGTACAATCGGGGAACTCCCTGATGATGATTTATGTAAACCGAAACATGTTGCAGCAACTATTATAATTTTAAATGATTTTATAATAATGTGTGTGCATTAGTTGGACAAATAAAGGAACTAATACTCCGAACATGCACGGTGCAACTATGAAGATTTTGGACAGTTCTCTTAAACTTCGACAATTTTAAGAACAGGCGTGGTGTCACATCCCAAAGACGACAATCTTCTTTTAGTTGAATAAAGAGAGACCAACTTGATGTCACTTGCTTTATTATTTCATTATTTAATGCTCAACATGTTTCGGATGTTAATACATCCATCCTCAGGAGCTTGCGACTTATTTGTTGAGT
>Ga0123355_10003608_pt1 | contig 22284 bp, 12 predicted proteins | sample TergutEmb28metaG_3_FD_89872 | JGI IMG/M metagenome (GOLD analysis project Ga0123355, IMG submission 89872) | Embiratermes neotenicus P1 segment gut microbial communities from Petit-Saut dam, French Guiana - Emb289 P1 | ecosystem: Host-associated > Arthropoda: Insects > Digestive system > Gut ... | reverse complement strand
ATTATATTATATTATATTATATTATATTATATTATATTATATTATATTATATTATATTATATTATATTATATAACCATTCAGCGTAAAGTCACTTATCGTGCTTTTTAGTCGTGTACCACAGTATAATTATGCAAATGTTTCACATCTCTTGAAATGCCATATCTTGTGTGTTACGCGGCGCCACGTAGACGAGCTTTTCCTTTTTTGTTGTTGTCAGTAGTCTAAAAATCTGCCCTTCACTATGGGAAACTCTTGTTTTCATGGGTCTAATCAAAACCTCAAAGATTCTGCTGTGTTAAATGTTGATTCTAAACGTTGGAACCGTATTTCTGTTATATGCGCGTCACATGCTAATGCCATCTGTACAGACATTGGTATCGTCAGAGAAAAACAGATTTTAACATTTTATTCAATTGGTTATGCTAATGTGAATAAAAAATCCAACAGATGCAACAGTATGCAGATATTTATTCACTGCAAAACTACTCTATATGTTTCGGGTGTCACAGCACCCATCATCAGGAGTATCAAAAACTGTCCCCGCAGCCTCCGGTACAGGTCATACTACTTGTACCGCTACTCCCCTCCTACGTGGTCTGGTCTGAACTAGTTTGTGCGAGTCGAGTGGTAGGTATACCTACCACTCGACTCGCACAAACTAGTCCCAATCAGACCACGTAGGAGGGGAGTAGCGGTACAAGTAGTATGACCTGTACCGGAGGCTGCGGGTACAGTTTTTGATACTCCTGATGATGGGTGCTGTGACACTCGAAACATATAGAGTAGTTTTGCAGTGAATAAATATCTGCATACTGTTGCATCTCTTGGATTTTTTATTCACATTGAATTATGATGCACGGAACCACGAGCTTAAAATGGTTATGCTAGTTAAACCTTGCGAAGAATTCAATTGTTTTATTATTATTATTATTATTACTGTTATATTATTTCACTCACTAATGCAGGATATATTATCCATCAACCGTGCTCTAATTATGTCGCTAAGAAATACCATTACTATTATTTTGACTATTATCAATATTATCGTCATTTGCATATATTCCACCAGTCAAACTTAACGTTCCAATTACAGTGTATTATCTCCTAAATATCCGTATCATGTGATTACGATGTACTTAGTAACCACGACCATTTTTCTTGCTGTTTTAAATTTTAGTTTTAATTAAATCAATTTTAATGCTTTGTTTCTTTACGTTTTATATGTTCTTCTGGCTTTGTTCTTGACTTCATTTGTCGTAACTGTATCTCTGTATTCGTGCTGTCTGCAACTGGCCACCAGGCTGCTAAATCACCACGTAATATATGTATATACATATATATATACACATATACTATATATATATATATGTATGTATGTAGTAGTAGTAGTTGTTGTAGCGTAGTAGGAGTTGTTGTAGTATCTATGCTATCAAGTCGAATAGCTAAACAAATTTATTTTACAATTTTTTATTATTGTTCCAGTAGCGGAATTTTCTTGAAATGTAGAGTCGCTGATTCAGACGTTCCAGGGTCAAACGGATTAAGCGAAAATCCCTTGATTACTCTCTCAATTAATGGCCTTTACCCAATGAAAATTACAAGTTTATCTTCAGTAGCACAGCTGTGAAGATCTAAAATTTCTCAGAAAACACATTTGTTTTCAAAATTAATACTCACCACACACAGGCTTATTATAAACATCATTTGTGGAATTAAGCTTTACATTGGCGAAAATATACTATATTTAACGAACTCCAAATCGTTAATAAAACTTACATGTGACACTGTGAAGAGTGCTGCTTTAAAAACCGACAAAGGCAATTAGCGCCTATCATCAACATAAGGATCTGGCGGCATCGTGTACAGTCGGTGTATAACTGGATGGCAGAATTCAAGTGGATTCTTCACGCCGCTAATCGGATAATAGGGGGGTGGGGGTTTGGTTTCAGGCGATATTTATCACACTCGTGAGGTCATAACTGCAATAAACATTACAGGGTAGTTTACATTACTGGGGGAGGTGGCAGGTGTTACGCAGATCACCGTGGTGGTGTTCTAATGTACTATACGAATCAAATTAATCATTATTTCATCGAGGAAAATGGAACAACATTGTATGTTTATCCCTACGCAGTTGTATGCTATTGATACATTAACTCCGACAAAAAATTTTACTAGAACAATTGCGTGATCAAGTACACCTACAGATCGAAAGCACTGTGAACCACTGCACGATTTGTTCTGCTGTTTAATCTGCACACTTTTGCTGCAGCTATTAATTAGTAGTTTTTTCATTTGCATGCTATTTCGGAATGTTGCACTTGCCGAATGTATACGAAGCTGATGAAACAGTTTTGAATGGTGCCTTAGAACCGGTTGTGGTCCTTATGAGTAATTAAACACATAAACATTCGCCTGTTATTTTTACACGGGTGCCAGATGGAGCTTAGAGGTTATTTTTAAGTCACAGTGTATTTTGAAATAAAATGTTAAACATATATCCTCACTGACTATGCTCAATTTAATGTTCACTAGCTCGGTATTTAGTAAAGGGATTTCTGTTTGGTGGCGAGCAATTGTTCGACCCTCACGAAACCTACAAGCTGGAAGATTACCACTTTTAGGCTGTCTGCGATTAAACATTCAATACATCCTCCGCTACCCTTCGTATCTGTAAGCCATTTCCCAAGCTGGAAGGCCACCAAACGTCGGGTATCTGCGAATGCATGTTCAATATATTCGCAGATACCTTCCATATCTGGAAACCTACCCTCTTAACAGGGATCTCTGTCTAGCTGAGAAACTATGCGGTTCTCAAAGCCTCTGCTTCATGGAGTCGGTTTACTAAATAAACTTCATTGCTTTCTACACAAAGAGAATAATAATGAGCTGTGAAACAAATGGAGCATTTCCATTCACACAAAAGTCAGTCATTTAATAGGCCAAATTCATTAAATGAGAATTACACCATGCATACCGTATGTGATACGAATGCATTGCAATGCGATTAAAAAAAGCACAGTCAATTTTAAAATGCATATTAAATTTCATGACTGCGTAATTAACGTGTTTCGGTTTATACCAGCAACTCGGGGTTTTTTTTTTCAACTACAATAGATACTTAAACAAATAACACCGTTCGAGATCCGAATAAATATATTCCACTAATAAGAGTTTTTAAAAAATTAATACGTCTTCAGTGCCTCGGTTAGTTTCCTTACAATTTACAATTCCGTGATCCCTCTTGCGGCGTATACCTTCACTGTTAATTATTAACCACCAAAAGCGCCAGTCTACGCTTCCGTAAATTCCAAATTATTACGTGGTTTGTGGAAATACTTTACTGTGTACACGTATGCCTAATGCGCAAGGACATGGAAGGGGAGTCGTCTTTTGTATACAACAGCCACACAAATCGTACGTCAAATGACGCTCTAGACATCTCAAACCACAATTTTATCTTGGGCCACATGTACAGTACGTCATAGCACTTGGAATTCATATCGACGGGTAATTTCCATTTATCACGTACTTCAGCACCTACTGCGACGGCACCAGAACGTCTTTACGCACAGAAAATTATGTAAATTAAAGGTTACATAATGATATAATGCATACCACAAAGATCAAGATTTATTATTTAGTTCTGAAAATACCATATTCGTTTCTAAAGAAAGTACAACTTCTAATCATGCAAATGAATAATTACCGTAAACTTTCATTTATACCAACATATGCACATAACAGCGATCCCAGTGTCCACGTCTATGCATGTAAAATGTATAAAGCAGCAGCCACTAAATACAAAAACACGGACAATATGATTAAAACAATGTTGATACGGTCCTAGTACAAATTCAAAATTTTTATAGTACGTGCTGTGTTATACATCCTTATAATTTTAACATCTGAGTAATGGACAAGTGTGATTAGCGTACTGGTATTAAATACTCCTTTGTACTTAGATCTCCCCGAAAACGGCGACTTAATGGCCGAAACATGTAGAAGGGCAAAAGCTGATGTATGACTTTAGTTTCTCTTATGTGCATATACTGGTACAAATGAATGATTACGGAAACACTGCACGGATTGAATAATATTAAGAATAATTACCTTGTTTCAGACGAGCTTCTTGTTATCCTTTGTAACTGTTTTTCACCTATAAGTTAAATATCACTGATCACCGTAAACATGTGCACTAAATCAAAATTTGAAGCACTTCCTGAGATAACACCATCACACAAATCACGCACACTAAACAAAGCACTACAGTAACACAGACACACAAACCACTGCAGTAACACAGACACACAAAAATACACAGCTACTCTGTTGAACTAACGACCACATGCAATTCACAGGGCGCTTTACCACGTCACGTGGTGCTGGGCGCGTTTTAGAACTGGCAGGAAATTAATGTCTGTGACTGACAAATCATAAATGTAACTCTAGTATATATATATAGGTAATGTATGGAGCGTCTGCAAATTTAATTCGAAACCCGTCTGCGTAAGTACGAACGATCTTACCTCGCTTGCTCTCAGTCTCTATTACTATTTTGCCTTCTTGCGCCCCATATCGATAAATGGCGCCATTAATTTAAAACGACACTGGTGTTACGCCTGGTTCACGCACACGTTCAGATATTTTCAACGTAGCGATAGACGTCCAGACATAACCGCGTCCCAGCAAGCTCTACAGGTGCTCCACATGCCTTCCATCACTTTACAAGGTCATACGTTGTTGGGTTTATACAACATGCACGAACTCTTTTACACATACGTGCAACTGCTTCGGTCTGTCCAGTGTCGACTGGGCTGATGCGACTCTGTTGACGAAACGTTGAACTTCGTCTTTCAATCGAGGGTTGAGTTCTGCATAATGGTCGCATGGTTGGTTATTTGAAGCGTCAATGGATGGCACTAATGCTGCGTTGCCACGGATTAGCATTGACGTACTGATTTTAACTCCAATCCATATACGAGATCACACAGCCACAAATCTAGTATGCTGTGCTCCGAGTTTAATATGCCTCCGAACGAATGGAGGTGTTAGATATCTCTAGCAATTCTTCAATATAGGACATAGCGTATCTTAACTGAATAATGTACGATATACATTGGATAATTCCAGCATTGAAACAACCGTCTCGGCTGTGGAATTTAGCAAGTACAATTACGTTTGCAGCAGTTGGAATATTTAGTAAGATTATCATAGGTTAGTATGAAATGTGAAAGTCATGAATACACTGCAAATCACCGTCACATCAAGGCTGTAGATGTTAAGAACACCTCTGAGTATCTTAAGCTGTGGTAAATTTTAAGCAAGATGACCAGTAGAATTTGTTACAGTACAGAGTAGCCTGTTTGCTATGATACGAGTATGGGCCTACGTTATGCCACATATTTTCCTTGTTATATTGTAAGTGGAGAAGAAGATATCTGAGGTGTTCGTTTATGTTCGATGGTAAATACATACCGAGGGTTTCACAAAAATGTATGAGCATCTTAGATAATGTCGCACAATTACAGTTTTATTTAGGCGAATACTCATGTTTAGATGACCACAGTTCAATTTAGCTGTTACAAAGGACGTGTTGGGATACCTATAGTACTGTTTATATGAACGAAACAGAAGAACAGAAACCTTTCAGGACATTACGCAATTACACGATTGATCTCTTCCTATTTCATTTGGTAAATCGTGTGAATAATGTTAAAAAATCGTGTGTCCTTTGCATAGTTGGTGGTGCAAAATAAGGCATGAAATTTATTTGCTCCTGTCACTCTAACACTACTGAACAATACAAAACAGTGAGTTATATGTTGCAGGTGCTCTGTCTTTGTCAATGGAAGGTGTGAAAAGGAGATGTTCTGTCCCATATCTGAATATATTATATACATTTGATTCGTTTTTTTTTTTGTTTTGTTTTAATATTAGCATATTTGTAATGGAATTTAAAATATTCCACAGACGTAGAAATGAAACTCTTTCTGTTAGTGGTTTATACTGGTGACACATAAGGCCGAACATAATTGTTTTAGAAGTGTCATTTTGAAGTCCTTAGTTTTCATAACACAATACTTCTTATTTCAGGTACATATTCCAAGCAAAATACACACACACATACATGTGTGTGTATATATATATATATATAAGGAAACACTTTTGACAAAGCAAGTTTTCTTAAGTGCCATTGTTTTTGATTTGTATTTTGGATGCACCCAGTTTGAATCTTGGCCAGCATGGTACTTCACATTAGGCCATGACCACTTCCTTCCATTTTTCTTATTAGTCCGTGACATCTAATTATGTGTTGCTATGTAATATTAATTACTGGTAGTATCCCTACAAATTAAAGAAATATAAACTATTTTAAGCCTGTGCAGCATAGTTTGCTTTCATCCTCACTTGTGCAGAATGTGACAACTCTTGACAAATTACATGAGCTAGAAATAAATTTCCTTGTCTGTATGTGTCACAGTTAAGTTAGGCTGAGTTGTGGGTTCATAAATTCTGGAACCCAGCTTCAAGAAATATTAATTGCCTTTGGTTTTACAGTTTATGAATGAGCGTGAAATGAGGCAAGAAACATGCGAAATGTTTTGCCCACCTTTCTAACTCAAAAATGTTCAACATCACCAAAAGTATTGTATGTTTTTAGTGTTTCTACAAGCTGATTTATTATTTGGAGGCAACCTTTTTACTGGATCAAGTCTTGCCTGATTTGTTTGTTGTGGTGCAGCTATTGATTGTAAAATGTGCCATCACACAAACATAAAAGAAACAAGGTGGAATTTCATAATTTATTTTGCCTGAGAAGCAAAATCTTATTGGAAAGTACCCATGCATATGTTATATTATATTCTGAATAATCAGTTGTAATATACATATTTCAGATTGGCTGAACACAACAAATGTGTATAACAAAGATATTTTAATCAAAGCCCTGGACCATAGGCCACAAAATGTTCCACTCATCACGGTGTCTAATCATCATTCTTGCTTTGATGATCCAGGATTATGGGGTAATTATATTTAATTGCACTGATTTTTAAATGAACTTTAACCAAACATAAAGCATAAGATAGAATTTTTAAAAATCTCCTTTTTCAGGTTGTCTAAGCCTCAGACATATATGCAATCGCAAGAAGATGCGATGGTCACTAGCAGCCCATGATATTTGTTTTACAAATGTGTTCCATTCATACTTCTTTATGCTTGGAAAGTGTGTGCCAATCGTCCGGGGAAAAGGGGTTTACCAGGTAAGTGACAGCTTTATGGTTAAAGAAAAAAGAGGCTTTTGAATTGTTTGCATTTTTCATTTCCCAGTCTTGTATGTCCAAGGAATGATGCCAAAATTGGGACTTGGCATCAATTTATAAACATCAAAGGTATACAAAGTACAAGATGTAATTGATAGGGTCTTTATATCTGCCATTGTACTGTGAATGTTTTAATTCAAGCAGTCAAAGTTATACACCAAACATATATTTGAATTTGAGGACCTGGTGGTTTTGGGGTACTTTTATGTATTATTGTTGCTTCCGTTTCATAATCTAGTATTTTGATAGATACCGGAAGGAGGAGAGTGAGGATATTATGTAACTGGAGCCTGTAATACATAATTCAATCTGGCAATTTGTGTGTTGTGTTTACATGTAATTTCTGAAGAGAATAGTAGACAGCAAAAGAACGAGAATTGCTGTGTATTTCTGCTATCTCATTTAACATGTTTAATTCTTTTGCATTTCAGAAAGCCATTGAATTTTGCTTAGAGCAGTTATGCAAAGGTCAGTGGGTACACGTGTTTCCTGAGGGACGAGTTAATATGACCAAAGAATTTCAGAGGCTGAAGTGGGGGATCGGACGTCTAATTTATGAATCACCTGTGATGCCTATTATTGTACCAATGTGGCATATGGGTATGGATAATATTCTTCCTAATGAACCTCCATATTATCTTAGAGTACGTAACAAGGTCACAATTAACTTTGGCAAACCAATTGATTTTGGAAACATATTGGATCAGTTAAGATTAAACAATGCAACTGATCAGGAAGCTAGAAAGACTATCACAGATATAATTCAAGATGAACTTATGTTGTTGAAGGCTGAAACAGAGCAGCTGCATCTAATTACCTTGCAGTCTTGATACAGGACCTTCCCTCCGAAGCATTCAAACTGACAATGTGAATGCACAAAATTTCGGGAAAAATCAGAAAGAAACAAAGAAAATCAGGCATACATTATGTGACATTGCAGACTGTGTAATGTTTGTGTGTACTGCTTTACTCTGTGAAGTATTAGCACAGTTTTCTTGAAACCATTCCTTTGTGTAGGCCTCTCCGAACAAGAAGAATTTTCCATCTGTTTGATAATCACAAGTTCCTTTCAGCAAGGCAGCAGTTTTTATCATCATATTTTTTAATGAATTATCTGACTACTGTATACTAGGCACTGATTTCTCTCTTTCATTCTTTCTTGTATTTTCTTTTGTTTTCTGTTCAAATGTGTGGAGTGTGTCTGAACTTGAATCTATGCCCTTTACTTAATAAAATGTTGGAGATTTTTTTAATAACTCTGACATTTAATTGTGTATGTATGAAGGACACTTGTGTGTGCTGTTGTATCAAGTGTCCATATGTATGAAATACATTTTTAAATGTTATTTATTGGTAATGAATGTGCAATACTTGTTGGGTTGAGTTTTGTAAACACTGAATTAGTCAAACATTTAAGATGTTAACAAATAATAAAAATAATTTAAAATTGTTCCTTTAGTGAGGTTTAATTTTCTTTATATGCACAATAGTGTATGATGTTAAAAGTGAGCTGTCTTAATTTATTAATTCTGTACATTTGCAAATTTCTTGTAATTTTTAGCCAACTTTTCCTCATTTCGTCTCTCTTGATATACCATATTAAATAAGTTAAGTATTAATAACTTTCATTCTTTGTGGTGTAAAATCTTCATACAGTGTGTGGCTGTGTGTGTGTGTGTGTGTGTGTGTGTGTGTATGGATGTTTATGTATCTGTATATGGATTTCAGGTATTTTAGACCCTAATGTTTTAACACTGTGACAGACATCTAAAACTGGACTTAGTTTTAAGTTATATAATAGGCATGGCTCTTGCTGAAATTGAAGAGTGCTTGGGCATGAGGAGACTGATATATTTCCAGTTTTAGAAATGAATATGTGTGTGGTTTTTACAAACATAAGTGCGATCATTTAAAAAAAGAAATTGAATGATTATTCCTTCAACAGGTACTTTTAAAAGTCAGTATATCAACCAACAAATGTACTCAGTAAAATACAATAAAATACAAAGCATGATGAGTAGCAGCTCCTACATGTTTTGGTACAGGATTGATTGCAATAAATACCTGAATTGTAACATGGGACTTATGTTCCTTAGTTTTAGTAGACTCCCAGAGTATGGCATTCCTGTACCAAAACATGGAGGAGCTGATACTCATAATGATTTGTATTGTATTGTATTGTATTGTATAGAGTGCATTTGTTGGTTGATATATTGCATATAAGAAAATGCTAGGTATGAGGAACTTAAAATTCGCAAACACTCAACAAGCAGCAGCTGCTTACAACTATAAAAACACAAAGGAAGAACTTTGTAAGACCAGTGCAGCTATATGGTTTAACAAAATATGTAAAATTGTGTTCAGTACCTGAATTGTCATGTTGAACTTGTGTTCCTTTGTGTTAGTAGACTCCCTGAGGATGGCAGTTTGGTGCCAAACATTTAAGAGTTGATATTCATCATGAATTTATTGTTTGTACTTTGTCATATTTTATTGAATGCATTTTTTGCTTGACATATTGAATATAAGAAGGTACACAGTACCAGTAACAAAAAAAAAAAAAGGCACCTTTACTAGCACAGTGATGTGTTTAATGAATGTGTGTTTAGGATGGGAGGGGGATTACAGATGTGTTACCAAGAACACTTAATTTATGATACATTCACCTATGTCTATCAATTTCTGAATCTGTCACATACTAATAATTATAGTTAAAATATTTTTTTATTACTTGGCAACTTTCTCTGTCCATAGCAGACGTCACCAACAGCAGATTATAATTTCTGAATAATAGTCTAGTATATAATATACCTTTATTATTTGGCCTGATTGTTTTGTGGACTGAATGTCAGTAGAAAATTTAAAGTGGAATTCAAGGCTTCTTCATTATCATACAGCAAGGGTGTTCAGATCCCAAGTGTGTGGCTGCCCAGGAAACTAAAGTTTGAGTGCTGCCAAATATTTTCAGCAAGATTATTGTAGTTTTTCTTTACATATTGAAATGTATGAGTTCACATGCAGTGGACAGAAAGCACCAAATAATCGTGAGGTTCATAGGTCACCCCAGAATTGTGGGTTTTCAGTGTGGAACTTCATTTTAATTTTCTGGCACCCATAATTTGAAGGTGGCTTCTGAATTTTGGGAAATTTGTGCACTCCTGTCATATGGAACTCTTGAGGAACTGAGATGTTAAGATTGGTCATGTTAATGTGGTATAGTCAATTGTATTTCATCTTTGTCAGTTTAATACAGTGTATATTGAGTATTATAAATATACAAAAATTCTAACTTTCAGGCACGTTTGCAAAATTGCAGAAAACGTCTTTTGGCTTTGTAATGGCTGTCTGTCTGCATGGAACAGCTGAGCTTCCACTGGATGGATTTTCATAAAATTTAATGTTTTAGTATTTTTTTAAAATCTGTGGAGAAAACTCAAGTTTCATTCAAATCTGACAAGAGTAATGGGTACTTTTTTGAAGATCTATGTACATTTTTTATTGTACTGCTCTGAATTCTTCTTAGAATGAAAAATGTTTCAGACAGAAGTTGTAGAGAAATTCAAAACACACATTATATGGTCAGCAAAGTTTTCTGAATATTATGTCTTTATGAAATAATTTGGAAAAATATGATAGAGTCAAACAGGCCACAGATGACGATATAAAGTGGCACATGCACTTTGCATGCTGGATGACTAAGGCTACAGACACAAACTTGGAATATTTAATACTTAGTGCTTTTCCACAGCAACAGTGGTTACATGGACATGCCTGAATGTTACAATTTACATGAATTACCTGTCTTGTGTTTTATTGTACTGGCAAAGAAATATGGTTAACTGAAACAGGAATATGAAGTTTCCAAGTGAGTGGCTTTTGTAGCCCTCTAAAGGCCAGTGTATTTTCTTATTTTGTGTCTTGAAGAGGTTATACCATAGTGTACTTATGTATCACTTTTCACAACATTTCATTTTAGAAATGATGGACTGTAGTAATACTGTGCAGTTCAAGTTTCTAAAAGAAAACTAGTATTTCACTGGTTCTTTTTGCAAGTGTATGTAGAACAGATGCAAAACAGTTTGTTATTTCATACTGATTTTCTTGTAATTGTGTAAGACACGATTCAGTAGTTGTAACCATAGAGATATTAAGAGGGTGAACATGTAAGTTTGATGGCCTCTGGGGCTATGACATCATGTAGATGCATACGTGTTAAGCACCTGAAAAATTACAGTGTCATACCCCAGAAGACCACCGTCTGAATTTTCACCACTGTGAAAAGAATCTCATTCTCATGTAGAGGATACATGTATATCGTATTATTCTACAGCACAAGAAATAATAGCACGGATACTGAACACATTTAATTTTTATTATGACTCTTACATCTGTCAGCCATATTGCTCCCTGTATTCTTGATGTTATTAGCTGTGCATGTAAATGGTAATTAAATTTGCTTTTGCAGTTGGCCCACTCTGCATGTGTTTTGGAAGGGTTCTGTCTTTCGTAATTCCTGCGATTCTTACCGCTAGTGGTGACATTAAATAACCCACACATTTGGTATGGTGCAGCTGATCAGTCTAGCCTTGCATTTGCTTCAGAATGACTTAGCAGAGCTTCTCATATTAAAAACTGATACACAAATTGCTGTCAACCACAACAAATTTTATCAGTAATGTCAATGCAAGCTGTATATTTCAGTCAGACAGACTATTTCAGGCATTAAATATATTATATTTAAAACTCAAAATAAAATGCATATATTTTGAGATCTCACAAATTGTATGAAACGTACCAAATTTTATGTGTCAATTAAAATATATAAATAAAATATCCTGTTTGTGGTTCTCTTATTTATTTGCCTCGTATTTATGTTAAAGCTGTAAAAACAGTTGCTAAAACTGTATTGTAACTGGAGTACTTTCTTGCCAGATGTATTTTGTGGGTAGTCATAATTGCTTTTAAACAACAAAGGGTTTATTGTGCCTGCCACAGATATTTTTTTTATTAGTGCTTAGGCAGCTTTATATGTACTATTTATTTGTGTTTTATTTTGAAATGCACACATCTTTGTTTATTGGGTTTGATGCCTACTTTTTAAGGTGTTAATTTTGTAGGAAAAGTTAATCTGCACTATATACATTGGGTTCTTTTGGTATGTACTAAACACTAATACAAAAATATCTATTTCAGGCATAAAAACCCTTTATTTTTTAAAAGCATTTATGATATCCCACAAAGTACATGTGGCGATGAAGTACATGAGTTACAGTACGGTTTTTAACGACTGTTTAAAAGTTTTTATATAAACAAAAAGACAATAAGAAAACCGTGAGCAGGAAATATAAGAATACCTATATTTTAATTGCTACATAAAATTTAATAAGACTTGTAAAATTTGTGAGATCTCACAAATTCACTGTATGTGCATTTTATTTTGAGTTTTAAATATCACATATTTAATGCTTGAAGATGGTCACTGTGACCAAGACATGTACTGTATGTTGATAGGACTAATAAGATTTGTTGTAGTTGACGGCAATATGTATATCATTGTTTAAAATTATGTACTACAAGAGGATAAATTCAACAAAAAAATCTTCTCACTCCGAATTTTTGTGTCAAGGACAAAAGGTTTAAGAACTGAAAAAGGTGTCATTTTGAGTCATGAATTGGGGATGGTCTTATTGTAAGCAACACTGTCATCCAAGCACCTGCATAATGACAAAATTTTAAGCCTGGGAATCATGAGTCAAGTGCCACCTCTATCTGTACAGTTTGTATGTCATAAAATATTACTCATTGTGTATGAAGAATGTGATCAAGCATAATTTACTTATTATAAATCCATCAAGAGGCCAAAGTTGAATCAAGTACTATGTAATACAACTGCTGGACATGGTTGTTTGGTGCACCATGAACCTTGGAGATTAAAATATCCTTGGTCTGCAAGACGTCTTCCAGCTGTACAAGTGTAACTTTAACACAGGTGTCCACAACTATTTCAAAAATCTAGGAGCCACCTGAAAATTCTGGCTCCCACAAGTGTGGTATAAAGCAACAGCCATACTGAAAACCCACAAATATTAGGTGCGAATGTATGAAATTTAGTTGCCTAGGTGACCTGGTACCCAGGATTAAAATTGATATAGGTGCTGCTATCAACCATTACAAATTTTATTGGTCTTGTCAGTACATATTCCAAAGTTTCGGTCATACTGACCATCCTTGTATTTTTAAATATGTGATTTTAAAACTCAAAATAAAATGCGTATATATTTTACATTTCTGAGATCTCACACATTTACCAGTATTTAAACACTGCTTATTAAAACATATATTGACATTGCATTTTAATATTTTGTGTTTTAAATTCTTGTATTTGCTGATGATACGAATTTGACTAGCTTGTGTCGGATGCAGTCACAATTCATTTCTAAGCTATATGTATCTTAAGGTATCCAAGAGAAAATGCTGACCTTCTGCAAAATAAATTTGGGCATTTCTTTTAATTGCATGGAGTAAATTTTATGTTTATTTTAGCACAGAATGACCCCTTTCCCTCAATAATTGTCAGTTTTTTTTGGAAAATACCTGTATTCACATTAGCCAGATTTGTGCCACTTATTCTTTGCATGCTTAATATTCTGTAATTAAGTAGTCATGACTAACACTTTTGTCACTGGAAGATAATTTTTCATGTTCTTCATCCCACAAGACATACCCTTTGTTCCATTCATGTCGTTTGACATGCAGCAGTTTCTAAACACCCTTCTCTAGGATTTTAGTGAAATGTCATTCCAAGCCATCTTAATCCACTGATCAATTAATGCTTCAGATAGTGGTATGTTTCTTTCCTGCTGGTGTTAGTGGCACATCCCAGATAGCAGTCACTCCCCATACTGCCAACATACAGTAGTGTGTCTGCAAGTGGTTAACTACCACAGCAAGAACCTGTCACTGAAAGGTCATGCCACCTGCTATGGGGGCAGTTCTATATGTAGATTAGAAGTCAGATATATCACTTCCAGTGTTGTGACTTTTGAAAGCAACAAACACTAGCATTCTCTGGTTTCTAGATCCTCTGTTCTTCTTGTCAGAATTCTCTCAGCCATTCAACCATGAATTCTGTCATCCACCCTTTCTCATTACATTTAAATGTACTTCCACTGGTATCTTTTTCTTGCAGATGATTCCTTCTTTTTAGAATAACAAATGTTAGTTACCTCCCATCAGCTAGACTGAAAGCATCACATTTAATCCCAGTTTGTCATGTCCTCTCTTTCTGCTAAAAATTTCTTGTAATCTTATCTGTCAAACAATGCTTGGGTTAGTATGTTACTCACTTCTCCTAACAGATAATCATGTTTGCAGTGCAAGTTAATTATATGTTGCTGGTATGCTATTAATTTTTCAAGATAGTCAGTGGGAAGCTTTGGCATTTATCTTTTTGTGTGCAGACGATACCAGTATAATAGTAACTAGTCCAAATTTGGCAAATTTTGAGAAAAAAATAGGTAAAATATTTGGGGATATTAATAATTGGGTTAAAGTAAACCAATTAATATTAAATTATAATAAAACACATTACTTACAATTTAGTATGAAAAATAGCTGGGATTATGATTTGAAACTTAACTACCAGGGTAATTACATCAAAAGCTCAACTACAAAATTTTTGGGTTTGATCATTGATGACTCCCTATCATGGAAGGGTCATATAGACCAAATGATGTCAAAATTGAATACAGCATGTTTTGTAATTCAAATGATACAAGCTATAATATCTCAAGAAACTTTAAGAATGGTTTATTTTGCATTCAATTATGAGTTATGGGATAATTTTCTAGGGAAATCAACCATATAGTGTTAAGATTTTCAAAATTCAAAAAAGGGTGATTAGAATCATCACAAATTCAAGAATGAGAGATTCATGTAGGGAACTGTTCAAAAAATTAGAAATACTGCCCTTATATACTCAATATATCTTTTCACTGTCAATATTTGTGATATTTATTTTATACAAATAATCAGATCCACAGTATTCACACTAGGTTTAAAACTAAATTACATCCACCCACAGCTAATCTAACAAAGTTCCAAAAGCAGTGTACTACTCAGCAATTAAAACTTTTAACACCCTTCCTCGCAATGTCAAAGACTTAGCTAATGAGATAGTACCATTTTGGAATGCTTTAAAGAGGTTTTTACTCATAAATTCCTTTTATAATAGTGAAGAATATTTTAATTATCAGAGATATTCCATTGAAAACAATTTAAAATTGGTGTTAGGTGTTTTATTATTTATTGCTAAGATTCTTCCAACACTGTGTATATTATGTTAGATAGTATTATGTGACTTTGTCTATATTCATAGGATTGTATCCTAATTTGGATTTACAGAATGTGAATAAATTACATTACATCTTCTCTAACAAACAGCTAATCCTTTACAATGCATAAATCTTATTTCCTGATCATTGCGGGTTTTGATATATTGCTACAGAATCTCCAGTGATGTAGCATCTTCCAGGGCTTTCATTTGTATTGTCTGGCACTGTAATGTCATTTTTTACTTTTTTTGGCACTAACTCCCGTATTTTTTCATCAGTACCATTGCAATTTCCCTGTCTGGGCTCATGAAGTGCTTTTTGGGATGAATCTGGTGCCTCTAGTAAATTAATATCTTGTCTACAACACATTGATTTCAGAACATTCTAGTTTCAAAGTGAAGAACTATAATCTCCACAGCCCACACGTTCATGAGCAGTCAGTTTTGAAGACACCTGATTCACTCACTCCCGGGCGCTACAACCCATGTAGGGTCTTGGCCGACTCTAGAAGTCGCCTCCAACCATCTTTGTCCTTGGCTTTGATCCTCCAATTTCTAACTCCCAGCCTCTCTGCATCCCTCATCACTCCGTCCATCCATCTGAGGTTTGGCCTTCCCCGTCGCTTTCTGTCCTCTGGCTTGTCCAAGGTGATTTTCTTACATGGTAGATTATCTTGCATTAGTACTATATGTCCTGCCCATCCAAGCCTGGTTATCCTAATTGTTGTATTGCTTGCTCTTGGTCTATGTAATGATAGGACATTCCAAGTTCCAATCCTCAAACACCGCCAGGTTCATTTCTGTTTCACACTTCCAAGGCTCATTTTTGAGTTTTTGTAACAAGCATTTTTTACAGGGGTAGGTTGTCAGCCCGCTGCCCAACCCCCAACCTGGAGGACCAGAGTGCCTCTTTTAGTCTGGGCCATCACCTTCGACCTGTCCGGCAAGGGAGACCCTAACAGTAGCAAGCTACCAACGGCATAGCTCTTAGGATCCTTTGGCCACTCAAGCCCCAATACTACGACAAAGTGGAGGCACTTTCAGTGGGGTGTGAAGACACCTATCACAGTTTAATTCCAGTTAGGCCTTGCTGACATGTTAAAATATGAACTCATGAAGCCTACTGTTGTGTGGAATGTGAGGCTGAGTAGTCTTGGTTTAGAGGATCCTGCTGCATCCAATTTAAGGGTACCTACCTTCAGATTTTTAAGACAATCTTGGTTTTACAAAATCCTACAACATGGGGCTTCTCTAAGAATTAAACCTGTCCTCATTTTAAACACAATGACATTTTTCTTCTGCAAAATACAAATTATTGTGTACCTAAGCATAACCATTTGACTTCTGTAAAGGAAACCACTACCAACTCCAAATCCAAAACTTACTCACATATTGCATCAGTGACATTTCCAACACACCTGTAAACAGGGTTGTACAATCATTCTCAAAAGGCAGTTCTCTTTTTCATTTTGTTTTTACCACTATAATTAAAAACATGTAACACTAACAAATAACATACACACTTATTTTTAATTTCCACAAACAAACATCATATTGTTTATTAACTTCTTGGGCCTAATAATCTCAGTAGTCAGTATCAGCTCCCTATTTATTTGGCCACACAGCTGGTGGGGTTTGGTGGAGAAAGTGCTGTAGCTCTTGCCAATCAGTGAAAGGAAAATGTCCAGGCAACTCAAATCTCACACTAGAAACTGCAGGTCCATACTCCAGATGTTCCCAAACATAAGCTTGACAAATGAGAAGAGAAGATATCATGTCATAGACATTAGTGTAAAAGGATCGTAATGAAATGGACAAATGCTGTGAAGACAAGACTGGACCAAAATGGATCAGAAGGAAGTAAAATGTGGACTTCCAAGAAATCATAAGGAGTGAGGTCCAGTAAAGCAGGACATTTTTTGACTGGGTTGGTATGTATCAATGCTGTAGTGTCTAGAACCCTTATAATCTTTTTGGTGGAAGTAGTGGAAATCTGTAAGCAAAAAGGAAGCATTCCCAAAATCTGTAAGGGGTGGTTAGGAAAACATGCCTTCCATTTTTTTATCCCCTTGCATTCCTTTTAATGGGAATAACCACTACATCAGTGAAGTCGTCAAACACTTTCTGTCATTTTCTAATAGTGACAACAGTTTCACTCAAGAGATGTCAGAATAACTGTTCATTTTAAATGCCACAGACTGATGTGTGGTAACAGTCATCAAGTCCTTGGTTACTGAAGGTGAGAAGCCAACTTGTATGAGCTATTCACAAACATCTCCTGAAAGTGTATGAGGAAGTACTTGTGGTAATGAATACTGTCTCATGATAGGTAAGACAGATTAAGAAAGCTAAGATAGGACAGCAGAACTTATTGAATATTGCAGAGTGGTCACTCTTGCATAGCAGCAATGCCTGCCAACAGCTGCCTGGTTGATGGGCTGATACATGGTGACCATTACATAACAACACCCATCCAGTTGCAGAGGCAGCATAATAAATGAAAAACTTAGCTCTTCCATGGTCTGTGCTCATCAGGTATTACAAACAGTATAGAGGCATAAAAAGAAGTAAGGAAAACAATTGCCATTGATCTTTTGCACTGATAACAGACAGGAGGCCTTTCCTATTACAAATTGGCATGGAAGTTGAACCCAAGCAGCAATCAATGGATGGCACCATATGATATTCCCAAGAAATAAAAATTCAAGAGTGTGCCACAGGCAAGAAAAATCATGGCTGCAGTATTTTATGAGAACGATATTCTCGTGAACATCTTACCTAGGAGAGAACAATGAATTCTCACCACTGTAATGAAATACTACAAAGTCTGAATCCTCACCTTCCACAGGTTTGTCTCACAGGGAAAAAGTCAGTGTTGCTATTCCATGAAAATGCCAGGCCACACAGGTTTGAACACCGTTGAGGCCATCGCAACATGTGGATGTACAGTGTTGCTGCACCCACCCTACAGTCCTTACCTTGCACCATTGCGCTGTCACTTGTTTGGCCCTTTGAAAGAGAGCCTAGGAGGACACCATTACATGAAAACAAGGCACTGCAGTACACCATGATCCAGGTGCTGCACAAGAAGAACACAACTTGTAATAAGGAAACAGTTATGCATGGACATGACCGTCATAACACAACTGTATTGTCAGTTATACATAACATGTCAACTATGTGTTTCGGCCAATACTACTTTTGGCCATCATCAGGTTGGATATAATTATCGGAGAAAACTACACAATATGTAATATGATACGGTATAACCATCAATGTTGGTGTAAGTAGAGGGGACGAGATCTCGTTTACAAAAGAGTTGGAGGGCGTGTGTGCAGAAGGTTTTATATGTAAATCTCTACATGTCATGTTACGTCTATGATTTCATAAAGATCGCCATTATTGCTGGAGGTATCAATGGAATGTCGTAGGCTTGAGGGGGAAGCCGACTGGTATTGCGGCATTGTAATTGCTGCCAGTAGCAGGGAGAGCTGAGATTCCATAGACATTATGAGTTGCCTGCGTTTCGGCTGCAGGCCACGGACGCGATGTGGTGAGGATGGGAAATCTTTTTTGTACCGTGCTGGATTGTTAGGTGGACGTCTATTGTCAATGTTGTTTTTATTTAGGGGGGCCTATATTGCGAAAGACATGTAAATGGAGGATAAAAACAAAATAAAAATGAAAAATGGAAACAAAATGAAGTACGCTAAATAAAATAAAACTATAAATATAAAAATAAATGACATAAAATGTAAAAATGAGGTGAGTGAAAATGGGTAAGCTAAAAATAAAACAGAAAATAAGGACAGAATGAAATGAAATAAAATAAAATAATTAGCTGGTAATGGGCATTTGGTTTTGAAATTGCCACAGATATTTGTGTCTGGGAACATGTTTTAGCAAGGTATTTTTGTGGAAATATTACTTACAGATATGTGGCCCCCAGGTTGATGCTGATGTCAGTGGGTACAATTCTTGTCATAAGAGGGAGAACGGGCTATTTCGTCGCTATGAGCTGTCACAGGTCACACATTCTATATCCTGTTGTCCAGTGGAGGTATGGTGAGAATATTTCTATATTACTTATTATCACTTGAACACTCACTTTGTATCGCCATATATATATATGTGTGTGTGTAGCACCCTGTTCAGGGTGTGGTGGAAATATGGACAGACTTCCACTGTGAGGCTGCATTTGTAAAAATTGGACATCCGGTCTTGTTTGTCACCGTTCACTATCATGGGCTGTTGTTATTACCTTAAAGCTACCTTAAAATTAACAACTTGTAATGGGTGTGACTGTATGCGCTTGTTAATAAGTAAGAAGACTGCTGATGAAAATGGAGACTTCATTAAAAAATAATTATGTTTTCAGCAGTATAGTAGCGAGGTTCATGAAGTTTTCACTTGTTGAACTTGTAAACAGCGCAAAATAAAGTACAGGAGGCATTTAGCTCTGACTAACCCTTGCATATATACCCAAAAGAAAGAAATGTCAAGGCTGTGTTCTGTTCAGTATCAGTAACTCATTTCTTTGGTTGTTTATCTCGACACTGCATGGGCAGAGAGGGATGTCTGTCAAAAAGTTTCATCTATAGACATGATGAAAATTGAAATTTCATATTACTGGAGCTATGGAGACACAATACAAAAACTCTTGATTCTTGATCTAATCATTTAAAATTATTGAACTAAAAAAAAAAAATTCTCTGCTCCACACTTGATTCATCTCACTTCACTTCTAATGTTTTACTCAGAACATTCCATAAAATTAATTTCAACTCATGTTCTGACCAAGACCATGAAAATATCACAGATGTGAGAAACAATTCACAAATTGCTCATGGAACAGCAATCTGTTGTTATCCATACTATTCATCAAACTGAGATTCCCACATTACTAGACAGTTGGGTTACAATCACACCTTCTGTCAAAACTTTGCTGGGGGTGGACTCCTTATATTTTCGTAAAAATATAGCCTGCTTAAGTGTTGGTCTTAATGATCTGTCAAGTTTTCTCTGCTTCTTCTTAAACTGTGTACTGGGGGGTTAGGCAAATTGATATTTCACGAGTGCTCTATTTCATATTATATTGATGGCTCAACAATTAATCATTAAGTTTGCTGGTTTTCCTTGTAGCCAAAGCTCACAAATCAAATGGAAAACTTAAACTCCTGCAAGGACAAAGTGGTTTCAGAGCTTGACCATACCAAGTAACATGAATGAATATACACTCTTACCAATGTTTGATATGAAAGATTAATACCATGGTTGCACTATTGTGGTATAAATCAGGTGTATTACACACTATTGTAATTCCATTTATAGACCTGTATAGTTCATGTAATCTCATTCAGTCTTGGAGGCAGCAAACCGCAGACTTTAATTCCCAAAATATTAGATGAAGCACCAATGTAAGTTAAAATACATATTTTTTTTCTAGTAGGAAGAGAACTGTCCTAGAAACTTAAAAACACGGTTCTACATACAAACATTACATAGGTCTAGCAAGAATTTCATTGAATTTAACATCATTTACATTTACAGCATGCAATGGTATCAGTAATAAAACTGTGACATTCTCAGTCTCTCAGTACCAATAAATGCATATATCATTCAAATATATATTTCACTTTATCTGACTCCTACACAGTTTCTTGTAACTTCTTTGCTTGCTGTTGTTATTTTATATATTTTGGCAACTTAAATATTCATTTTCTGCATTTTCCTCCCTCTCTATATGAGAAATATGTACTTAACAAATTTAGACATTTTGAGGTAAATATTCAATTTCTGCTACTGTACCCTTCTAATTCTGAGTTGTCTATTTCAAAAAGCCCGCATTACCAAATGGTGATTAGTTTAAACTTGCTTACACCAAACCTCAGCCTCTGTATTTGGAAGTTCTGTACTTCTTTTTGTTTAGCATTAAGTTGTAACATTTGTCCTTTTTCATATCTGAATTTTCAGGTCCTGTACTTTTAGAGTCTGAGAAGCCTTTTTCACCTATAGGTGTTTACCCAAAACTGAGAGGCTTAACATGCTTATTGAAAAACAAAAAAATGTAAGGAGACCTCTGTTCTGTGTCGTTATGTTGATCTCTCAACTATGAAGTTACCTGTAACTTCTCTGTTTGCTGTCATCATTTTCCTAATTTCAATCCCTTTCTATGTGACAAATATGTACTCAAAAATTTCGGAAATTTCGAGGTAAATATTCAATTTTTGCTCCTGTATCCTTCAGCATCTCAGTGGTATATTCCACAAAGCCCTCAATATCCAAGGGTGATTAGTTCAAACATGCTTACTAAAAACCTCAGCCAATATAAGAGTATGTTCATGTCACTTTTTGTACAGTGTAGTTACAATGTTCGTCAGTTTTCATATCTTAATATTCAGGACCAGTTCTTTCAGAGTCTGAGAATTATATTTCATCTATTGTTGTTTACCCATACTTAGAAGCTCAAACATGTGAATTCAAAAACTTATAATGCAAGGAAGCGTCTTTTGTGTATTATATTATTTACGCTCATCACACCCCTCTCCCCCCCCTCCCCATCTCCCACCCACCTCCCTCCCCCCTCTCTCTTCCTTTTATTCTTTTTATTTTCTTAATACTTTATT
>Ga0123355_10003607_pt1 | contig 22285 bp, 22 predicted proteins | sample TergutEmb28metaG_3_FD_89872 | JGI IMG/M metagenome (GOLD analysis project Ga0123355, IMG submission 89872) | Embiratermes neotenicus P1 segment gut microbial communities from Petit-Saut dam, French Guiana - Emb289 P1 | ecosystem: Host-associated > Arthropoda: Insects > Digestive system > Gut ... | reverse complement strand
TCGGCTCTTGCCGCGCGTGCTCCAGCTCGGGTTCTCGTATCTCTCGTCACTGCCGTTCGCGAGCCTCGCGCAGCCTAATCTGGTGGCGCTGACCGACAAGGTCGACGGCAGCTGCTCGATCTCGGTGCTCGACGGCACGGACGTCGTCTATGTGGCGCGCGCCACGGCGCGACGGCTCAGTCGTGATTACATGTCGGTCGGCACGCGCTATCCCGCGCACGCCACCTCGCCGGGAAAGCTGCTGCTTGGGGCCTTCAGCGACCGCGAAGTCACCCAGCGGTACAAGAACCGCCGGCTCGAGCCGCTCACCCCTCGGACCATCGACTCGCTCCGCAAATTGCTTGCCGAGCTGGCCGTGGCCAGGAAACAGGGCTGGGCGATCAACGATCAGGAGACGATGATGGGGCATCGCTCGATCGCGGTGCCGCTTCATTCCGGCGGCGAGGTCGTGGCCGGCCTCGGGGTCGGGTGCGACGTCGCCCGTGTCAGCATAGACACGATGATCAATGATTATCTGCCGATCCTGCGCAATGCGGCGAGCGGCATCGAGCGGCTGATGTCGATCCACGAGCAATCGAGCCAGTCGACGCCCTATGCCCGCGCCTGATGCTTCTCGATTGCTTGATTTTCCGGCAAGCCGGGACGAGACCCCGGTGTGCCGTTTCGGCCCGCAGGCATGGCAATCATGGCAATCCGTCGCGCTTGACAAAATCCCGACCAGGCGCAACATAGTTCCGCTTATCGGAATGCTCTCCGCATTCCGGAAGATGCCGGCAAGGCACGGGACGTTGATGGGAGAGTGGAAGACGACGTCGCGCGGCCTTCGTCGGTGATGCTCTCTCAAGCGAGGGGAGTTGCCGATCACCGGGGCCAAAGCAGCACGCACCGGAGGCGATCAGGGCGTCTGGGGTCGGCTGACCCGGCTGTTCTGGCGCTATCCGGTCATCGTGCTCCTCATTGTGCTGCTGTGCTCGACCGCGATCGTCACGCCGGCGGTTCTGAGCGTCGGCAACATCCTCTTGATGCTCCGCCAGTACTCGGCGCTCGGCATCATGGCCATTGGCGTCACATTCGTCGTGCTCTGCGGCCGGCTCGATGTCTCCATCGGCTCGCTTTCGTCCCTCATGGTGGTCATAACCATCACCTTGCACGACATGTTGGGGCCCAGCGTGTCGGTGCTGGTGGCGCTCGCCACCGCGGTCCTGATCGGCGCGATCAACGGCTATCTCATCGCCTATCTGCGGCTCAGCTCGCTGGTCACCACGCTCGGGATGTTCGCGGCGCTCCAGGGCGTTGCCAACGTCATCGGCATCAACGGCAACCAGGTCGTCGCACAGCCCGACCAGTCCTGGCTGAGCTTCGTCGGCCGCGGCTTCGTGCTCGGCGTGCCATCACCGGTGTGGATGTTCTCTATCGTTGCGGCCGTCTCCGCCTGGGTCATGGCGTGGACGAATTTCGGCCGGGCCATCCTTGCCGTCGGGGGCAACGAGAAGGCGAGCCTCTATTCCTCGATTGACGCGCCCGCGATCATATTCGCGAGCTTCATGATCTCCGCGATATGCACCTGGCTGGGCGGCCTGATCATGGCCTCGCGCACCATGCAAGCCCAGGCCGACAGCGGCTCAGGCATGGAGATCCTCGCGCTGTCGGCGATCTTTCTCGGCGGCACGAGCCTCGGTGGCGGCATCGGCGGCATGGGACGCACGGTGATCGGCGTGATCGTCCTCGCCTGCCTTTCCAACGCGCTGATCCTGATCGGCGCGCCAATCCAGGCGCAGTGGCTGGCGAGCGGTTGCATCATCGTGCTCGCCGTCTGGCTCGACAGCATCTCGCGCAAACGGAACCAGCTGGCATGAGCCTCGAGCGCTCCGTCGGCCGGCCCCTGCCGGCGCCCGACCTGCCCTGGCCGCGACGTCTGCTGCGGCGCCTTTGGGCCGCGACCAGCCGCTCGGCGGCCTGGCCGCTTCTCATCATGCTTTGCGTGTTCTTTTCCATCGAGGGCAGCGGTTTCCTCGATCCCTACAACATCAACATCATCCTCAGTCAAACCGTGCTGATCGGGGTGCTCGCGGTCGGCCTCACGCCGCTCGCCATTTCCGGCAACATCGATCTCTCGGTAGGCGCCATCGCCGCGATCGCGACCGTGGTCGCCGTGCTGGTAGAGGCGCGACTCGGATTTGCCTCTTCCGTTATTGCCGCGCTTGGCGTCGGCACGCTGATCGGCCTCTCCAACGGCGTCATCGTCGAAAAACTCGGTCTCAGCTCGATTATCGTGACCCTGGCGATCGGCACGGCACTGCACGGGATCGCCTACATGCTGTTCGGCTCCGGCACGATTGTCGCCAAGGGCAGCGAATATTCCGACCTCGGCTACATGCAGGTCGGCGGCATCAGTCTGACCGTGATCATCTTTCTCGCGTTCGCCGTGCTGCTGGCCGCAATGCTCAAGTTCACGGTTCATGGCGCCAACACCTTCGCCATTGGCGGCCACCGTCAGGCCGCGCTCGATGCGGGCGTCAACGTCGAGCGGCATGTCCTTGCCAATTTCGGCATCTCGGGCTTCACCGCCGGCCTCTGCGGCGTGCTGCTGGTCATGAGCCTCGGTGCTGGCTCGGCGACCCTCGCCAGGGATTACGAGCTCTGGGCGATCATCTCCGTCGTGCTGGGCGGCACCCGCCTCGTCGGCGGCGCCGGCACGATCGCCGGCACGATCGCCGCCGCGCTCTCGCTCTCGGTCCTGCGCAACGGCATGAACCTGATGGGCATCGATGCGCGCTGGTTCCTGATCGCGCTGGGCGGGTCTCTCATTCTCGCCCTTCTACTCGACAGGCTGCGGTCCGGCGAGCCCGACAGGGCCGAGTAGAAGACGGTTCCGACTACGTCCGCCACAGGCGGCCGGTGCCTGTGGGGGGTCAACCCGATCCGGTCATCAGGGAGGACGCCACAGATGAAACTGCTCAAAATGGTCGCGACGGCCGCTATAGCCACCGCGCTGGCCGTGCCGGCGGTTGCCCGCGCCCAGGACACGTCCTGGCTTGGCGGCACGCCCAAGAAGCCGCTCAACGCGCTCAAGATCGGCTTCTCGTTCCGCGGCGGGGGCGGCGGCAATCTCTATGTCACGCAGTACGTCGACAAGCTCAAGGAGATCGCCAAGACCTACGGCATCACCGTGGATATCGTCGATGCCGAGGACGATCCCGGCCGGCAGAGCCAGCAGATGCCCGAGCTTATCGCCAAGCACCCCGACGCCATCGTGGTCTGGGCGCTCAACGCCGCCGGCATCGTGCCGGCGATCAAGCGGGTCCATAACGCCGGTATCCCGGTGGTGACGATCGTTGCCGACATCGATCCGAGCGGCAAGGACTACGTTACCGCCCATGCAGGCCCCAATGACACGCGGGAGGGCACCCAGGCGGCCGAAGCTCTCATTGACGCGATGGGCGGCAAGGGCAATGTCGTCGAGCTCCGCGGTCCGACGGGATTCGGGCCCGCCGACCAGCGCGCGCAGGCCTTCCTCGATGTTGCCAAGAAACATCCCGACATCCACCTGCTCGACGCGCAGGACGGCAACTGGTCGGTCAACAAGGGCCAGTCGATCATGGAGACCTTCATTACCCGCTTCGGCAAGCGGATCGACGGCGTGTTGTCCTCGGACGGCTACACCGGCACCGGTGCCTACCTCGCTGTAGACGCCGCGGTGAAGGCCGGCACGCTCGACGACGGCCATATCAAGTTCTCCGATCCCAACGGCGTCGCCACGGCCTTTGACCTGGTGAAGCAGGGCAAGTACAGCTCCACCGTCCTGCAGCTCCCGCAGGATGACGCGGCGTTCTCGTTCAGGATCGCGATCAAGGTTGCCGAGGGCATCCCGGTCGCTCGCTACAACTACCTGCCGACACCGGTTGTCACGCGCGCGAATGTCTCGCAGTATCCGCGTCCCGGCCTGTGACGGACGCGACGAACATCAAGACCGAAGGCGCGGCTCCGGCCGCGCTTTCGCCGATCCTCAGTGTTCGCGGGGTAAGCAAGTCGTTCCCCGGCGTCAGAGCGCTGCAAGCGGTTAATTTCGACGTCTATCCCGGTGAAGTCCACGCGCTCTGCGGCGAGAACGGCGCCGGCAAGTCGACCCTTATGCGCATTCTCGCCGGGGACTATCCGGCCGACGAGGGCGACGTTCTGTTCCGGGGCTCGTCGGCGCGCTATCGCAACACGCGCGAGGCCAGGCGGGAGGGCATCCTTCTCATTCACCAGGAAATCTCGCTGGTTCCTGAAATGTCGGTGGCCGAGAACATCTTCCTCGGCAGTCCGCCGCGTACGCCGCTGGGCTTGGTCAGGCGACGCGAAATGCACCGGCGCGTGCGGCAGATCCTCGATGCCGCCGGCGGCGATTTCAGAAAGCTCGATCCTGGCGCCACGGTGTCGAGCCTCACCTTCGCCTACCAGCAGATGGTGGAGATTGCGCGCGCCGCGGCATTCCAGAGCTCGGTGGTCATTTTCGACGAGCCGACTGCCTCGCTAACTCTCTCGGAAGCGCAGTCGCTCTTTGCCACCATTGCCGACCTCAAAGCCCGCAGGGTGGCCATTGTCTATATCTCACACAAGTTGCCTGAGGTGTTCGCGTTGGCCGATCGCATCAGCGTGCTGCGCGACGGAGAGATGCGCGGGGCATTCCGGCGGGCCGATACCAACGAGCAGAACATCACGCGCCTCATGATCGGGCGCGACCTCGAGCCACCCAAGCCCAAAAATCTCAACATCACCGACGAAGTGCTGCTGGGGTTAAAGGACGTGCACGTCCCCGACTATGTGCACGGCGTGAGCCTCGAGGTGCGTCGCGGCGAGGTCCTGGGGGTTTACGGGCTGATCGGCGCCGGCCGCACCGAGCTGATGGAGGCGGTGTTCGGGGTCAGGCGCAAGTCCGCCGGCCAGGTGTTCTGGAAGGGGCAGGAGGTCAGGGTCGGCTCGGCGCGCGACGCCGTGGAGCTCGGCATCGGGCTGGTGCCCGAGGACCGCAAGGGCAAGGGCCTGGTCCTCTCGCTTAGCGCCGTCGACAACCTGACCATGGGCTTGGCGCGGCGTGCCGGGCTATTGCGGCTGCAGAACCGGCGGGGCGAGCAGGCAGTCTACGAAGAGTTCCGCACGCGTCTCGACATCCGCGCGGCCAGCGGCGCCACCAAGGTCAACACGCTCTCGGGCGGCAACCAGCAGAAGATCGCGCTCGCCAAGTGGCTCGCGATGGAGCCCGCGCTTCTGGTGCTCGATGAGCCGACACGCGGCATCGACATCGGCGCCAAGGCGGAAATCCACGGCCTTGTGTCCCGGCTGGCCGAGAGTGGCGTCTCGATCGTGCTGATCTCCTCGGAACTGCCCGAGATCCTCGCTCTAAGCTCGAGAATCGTTACTTTCAGCAACGGGCGGCTCACGGGGGAATTCGACGGGCCGACGGCGACCGAGGAGATGGTCCTCTCCGCCGTCGTGGGGTCGCGGGTCTAGCCAAATCGGTTGTCGGCATCGCATGGAGGACGGAATGGAGAAGCCCATCGGATCTCGCAACCGCAGACGCCTCGCCAGGTACGAGGACACTGCACGACGCGCGATCGCGGAGGGTCGCATCCCCGGTGCCGTAGCCATGGTCGGCAATGAACGAGAGGTGGTCCACGCTTCGGCCTTTGGCCCGTCGAGCCGTCCCGACGGGCGTCCGCACAGCCTCGACGACGTGTTCATGATCGCTTCGATGAGCAAGGCCGTCACGAGTGTCGCCGGCGCGCAGCTGCTGGAGCAGGGGCGCTATTCGCTGGACCAGCCAGTCGAGGAGCTTCTGCCCGAGATCGCCGAAACCAAGGTGCTGACCGGGTTCGACTCCGCAGACAGGCCAGTCCTGCGCGCCCCGAGGGCAAAGCCGACGATCCGGCATCTTTTCACTCACACCTCCGGCCATTCCTCGGACGTCTGGAACGCCAGTTCACTGCGTTACCGGCAGGTCGAGCAGTTGCCCGGCACGGCCACCTGCAAGAAGGCGGCGTTCAGCCTGCCGCTGGTGTTCGATCCCGGCAGCGCCTGGGAATACAGCATCGCGACCGACTGGCTCGGCATGACCGTCGAGCGTCTCTCGGGGATGCGGCTCGAGGAGTATTTCCGGAAATGGATCTTCGATCCGATCGGCATGGAGTGGACGAGCTTCATCATCTCGCCCCGGCAGCGGGCCGAGCTGGTGCCGGTGCGCGGGAAGCGCGCGGGCGGCGGGTTCGACACGCTCGACTTCGAGATCTCGCAGACGCCGGAGCAGTATATGGGCGGCGCAGGCCTATACGCGAGCACCGGCGACTATCTCAAGTTCCTGCAGATGTTCCTCAACCGCGGCATGGGCGCGAACGGGCGGGTTCTCAAACCCGAGACGGTCGAGCTCATGTTCAGCAACCACATCGGTGAAATCGAGATCCCGGTGATGAAGACGGTGCTGCCGGCGCTAAGCGTCGATGTGCACCTGCTGCCCGGCGAACGCAAAAAGTGGAGCCTGTGCGGGCTCACCAATCTCGACGACATCCCCGGCCGTCGCCGGGCGGGCAGCCAGTTCTGGGGCGGACTGGGCTGCAGCTATTTCTGGGTCGATCCCAGGAGCCGTCTCGCAGGGCTCATCATGATGTCCTATTTCCCCTTCGGCGATGCCGACGGACTTGCGGTCTTCGACGCTCTGGAAACGGAAAGCTACGCGCAATTCGCGGCCTGACCTGGTCTGGAGAATCTTACTTTGCCAAAACCAGGGAACGTTTTTCGTGCGCCATTGACAGAAGCTGCTGCTTCGCCAATCTGGCGCAGGAAGCCAGGGTCTCCGGGTGCGTCCGACCCGAAGACACCTCAGAAATATGTTCATCCAGGGAGGCGGGGGCATGACCAAGACGAGAGCGGCGTACCTTTTTACCGGACTTGTGGCGGCTTTGTTGGCGACGCCGGTATTGGCGGCCGATCCGACGCCGGCCGCGGCCGGCTCATGCGACCGGACCTGCCTATACGGGTTCGTCGACAGCTACCTGGCCGCGATGACCGCGCACGACGCGAAGAAGCTGGTGACCGCGCCCAACGTGAAGGTCACCGAGAACGACCGCGTGCTGCAGCCGGGCGAAGGCCTGTGGACCACGGCGAAGTCATGGGGCACCTACCGGATTGAGGCGGCCGATCCGCAACAGGGCCAGGTCGGTTTCGTTGGGCTGCTCCAGACCACAACCGACCCGGTCCAGGTCGCGATTCGCCTCAAAATCGTCGATCACAAGATCACCGAGATCGAGACCATCGCCCCGGGCAAGACCATCCCGCCGGTGTTTCAGCAGGCGACCGCCAAGCTGACGCAGGCACGGCCGGTGTTCGGCCAGGCGGTGGATCCGTCGGAGAAGAGCTCGCGCGCCGAGCTGGTCAAGGCGGCGAACTCTTATTATGACGGCGTCGAGGCGGCGAGCGGCGAGGTGACGGCCTTCGCCCCGGACTGCCATCGCATCGAGGACGGTATCGCGCTGGTCAACAACAAGGGCGACTTCAAATGGGACGTGGTGTCGTCCACCGGCAAGACGGTGCCGAACATCGCGGCCATGGGCTGCAAGGAACAGTTCAACACGCATTTCTGGGGCACCGACAGCATCAGCGACCGGCGTTTCCCGATCGTCGATGAGGAGCACGGCGTGGTCTTCGTCTACACGCACTATCATGAATATTCGAAGAAGCCGTGCGCCGACATGCCCGGTTATGGCCAGGTTTGCCCGCGCCAGAAGACCGGTCCGGTCCTGCTCGATCTGGTCGAGGTGTTCAAGATCCGGGGCGGGCTGATCCACCAGATGGAATCGATCTGGACTGTCATGCCGAAGCCCGACATCGCCAGCGCCTGGAAGTGAATGCCCTGAGCGGCAGCCCACCAGCAACCGGATCAGCGCCGCTTGCGGTAGCCGCGCGCGCTGAGCCGGCGGGCTTGTGCGAGGTAGGAGAGGGACGCGGGCGCGAGCCGCAATGAGGCCTGGCGGACGTCTTCGCCCCGACCGCCGCGTTGCCGACCTGGTCGCGCGCGCTGGCGATGACGTCGACGATGGATGAGTTTCGGTGTAGCTCGTCTTCGCATGCTCAACGATGGGATTCTGCGACATGCTTTGCACGGTGCAGCCTGCGCCGATCCGTCACGAGCGAGCCATCAGACGTAAGGCACAGGTATGACAGGCATTCTCAGAATCACGGTGCTTGCCGGTGTGGCGGCGTTACGAGCGGCAGTGCCGGCGCTTGCCGACAATGCCGCAAGCACGCCGGAGCAGAAGAAGGTGCTCTATGAATTGCAGGAAATGTGCGGGCGGGATGCTGCGGCTCTGTTCACAGAAATAACAAGCGCAAACAGGACGGGCAGTGACGTCGTGGCGATGTGGGCGTATCGGGGGAACCTGACGGATCCCAGATACATCTACGAAGACCATTATAGTCTGGAACGCAACAAGTGTTTCCTCCGGATAAGGTTTGCCGGGACAGGCACGGCATCGGCGGCCGAGGCGATCCGCGCAGAGGAACTGTGGGATGTGACATCGCATCGTCTCATCGGGCAATTTTCCGTGCCGACACCGCCCGACTGGAAGCCAACGACTGGGACGATTTGCCGGTTTGCGGACAAGGACTGCGACATCGGCAAATGGCACGCGCTGATCAAACCCTACATGGAAGACAGCGAATGAGGGTTCTCGCGTGAGACTATTGACCGCATAGACCTCGACTTCGACGAATTTCCCGGCGATGTCCCATCGCTGTCGCGCGATGCCGTGCATGTCGCCAGTCGCTCGCTCAGTGGAGCAATCAGACCACAGGACCTGTTATGACATCCATTCTCACAACTGCCGTGCTTGCCGGCGCGGCGGGGTTACTGGCTGCAACGCCGTTGCTTGCCGAAAGCACCATGCGCACTCTGGAGCAAGACAGGGTGCTATATGAATTGCAGGAACGCTGCAGCAAGGACGCCGCCGACTTCTTTGCACAGATACGAAGAGAGGACGATCGGGCTTGGCTCGATACAGGAGCCGGAACTGGCCCGGAGGGTTCTGATTCTGCCCGGTACGAGACGGGTGCGCTCGTCCGATACGATTACGAAAACAACTATAGTCGGAACTTCAACGGGTGTTTCATCACCGTAAAGTATGAGGCTCGTTGGCATGAATTGGGAAGCACCGTTCATGCAGAAGAATTGTGGGATGTCAATTCACATCGTCTCCTCGGACGCATGCGAATTCAGACTCTTCCCCCCTCGTCGGCATCGCCGTCCACGACGAAGGCCGAACCAGCTTGGCTGCCGATTTGCCGGTTTGCAGACAAGGACTGCGACGTCGAAAAATGGCAGGCGCTGATCAAGCCCTACATGCAAGACAGCAAATGAGGGGTGTCGACAGCGGCGGTTGCAAACGGGTCGTCCGGCGGCAGATGACGAACGGGTTTCGCGCGCGAGTGCCTGAGTTTCCCGGTGCGCCGACAGGTGGCGTTTGTCGGTTGTGTCAAATCCGGCGAATTGCAATCGCTTGAGCAGCGGACCGTTTTCGAAGCCACCTCAAAATATGTCAGAAAAAGGGACGGCCCGCTGAGGTTCAGTCAGCGAGCCGTCCAGGATGAGTCAGCTTTGTCACGACCGCACGGCGGCGGTAGCTAACCTAGTAGCCCGGCGGCGGAGGCGGCGGCGCCGGATGGTAGTAGTAGGGGGACGGTGGCGGTGGCGTCACGGCAGCCCCTGCGACGGCGCCAGTTCCCCCACCCACGGCCGCACCCACTGCCGCACCGGGAACGCACCCGATCGGGATGGTCACGATACATCCGATCGCGGCGCCCAATGCCGCACCACCCATTCCACCCGAAACCGCGTTTGCACCAGGGTTCGGGCCGGGCGGAATGTCCGACTGCGTCACCGTGGTCGTGGTCGTCGTGGAATAGCTTTCCTGTGCGAAGGCCACACCAACTGTCAGAGCGAACGCAGCAACGCCCGAGACAAGATACCTGATCATAACCAACTCCTAGTATTGTGCCGGGCAAAGAGCCCACAATGAATTGTTATACGGCTCTCGCAGCGGCGTTATTCCCCCTTCATGGCAGGTTCAACCCGGGACAGGAGAACGCACAACCATCGGCACAACGAAAGGTATTCGAAAGGCGGGATTGGAACGATGGATCATGCAGTGTCGTAGAATGTATTGAGGGTGTATCAGTTATGCCCGCATGTTGCATGGAGACGTCAGATGTCCGTTTCAATTGCGTCAAGCGCGTCAAAAACCGCAATCCTGATCGCGAGTTTGGCGATCGCGACGCCGGCGTTGGCGCAAACTGCGGATGACCTTAATCGTGCCGAAATGAACGCGGTCTCGGGCCAACCTTATGCTGCACCGGGTTACGCACAGCCGGGCTATGCGGCACCGAACTATTCAACGCAGGGTTACGCTGGGCAGGGCTATCCGCAGGCCTACCAAGGGCAGGGTTACCCGGCGCAGGCTTACCCCGGGCAAGGCTACTCGACACAGGCTTACCAAGGGCAGGGCTATCCGCAGGCTTACCAAGGGCAGGGCTATCCGCAGGCTTACCAAGGGCAGGGCTATCCGCAGGCTTATCAAGGGCAGGGCTATCCCTCGCAGGATTACGAGGAGGAGAATTATCCACCGGATGACCAAGGGCAGGGCTATCCGCCGGCTTACCAAGGGCAGGGCTCGCCGTCCCAGCCATCCACAGCGCAGTCCTATTCGGGATCAGGCCCGTACGATAGCTCGTATGCCTACGACCCTTACTACTCCTCCCCTTATTACTCGTACCCTTACTACTACGGCGGCTATGGGTATGCACCGGTCGGCATCGGCCTGGGGTTTGGCATCGGCCCGCGTTTTGGCGGGTTCCATCGAGACTTTCACCGCGGTGGTTTCCGGGGTGCTGGTCGCGGTGGCCACGGTTCCGGTTTTCATGGACACCACTGAGCTGCGACAGGTCTGAACCCTTCGCCTCATTCCGGTGCACTGCGTTGCCTGATCGGCTGAACCGGGCTGACCTTGGCCGTGTCCAAGAGGCGAAGCCGCGTGCGCCCGAAGCGGCTTGATAACGCAAGGTTTATGGGGAGGCGTGCTCCCGCGCTGGCCGCCTCAGGAAAGAACCGTGCGCCACACCCTCTCTTGCACGATTGGCGGTTGCCGCGGATTGTTATTCGGCGTGGGGCGAGACGGGGGCCCCGGGGATCAGGAATTCGAGCTTGAGGCCGAAATAGTCGAAAGAAACCGCTAAACGGGCGTTCGAGGTCCGCGAGGTTTCCCCGGAAGCACAGTTAAAAGGCGAATTCACCTGTTGCGTATCGCGTGAGCGCGCGTGAGCGTGTCTTGAATCGCAGACGACAAAGTCGCCAGGGTATAAGGCTTGCGCAAGATCCTTAGCGTGCTGTCGATGGCCTGGGTCGGCGGAACATACCCGCTGGTCAGGAGCACGGCGATATGCGGGTATTTCGCGCGAATCCGCTCCGCCAGCCCCAAGCCATTTATGGATCCTTGCATAACGATGTCGCTGAGCACGAGGTGAATGTCGGTATTCTTCAGCAAATACTCCAGAGCCGCATCGGCATTGTCCACCTGGCTGACCTGATAGCCCAGCTCCTCCAGAAAAATGGTGGTGGCCTGCTGCACATCGTGGTTGTCTTCAACCACTAAAATCCGATCGGAACCTCTTTGCACGTCTTCCTGATCCCGGTTCGCGGGGCTCACGACGGAACCGACTGCTCGAGGCAGATGAATCGTGACGGTCGTGCCCGTGGTACCACTTGCGATGTGGACAGTGCCGTTGGACTGCCGCGCAAAGCCATAAACCTGCGATAAACCCAGGCCGGTGCCCTTCTCCGGGCCCTTGGTCGTGAAGAAAGGCTCAAACACTCGCGGCAGCACTTGGGGATCGATCCCCGATCCGGTGTCTGAAATCCTTAGCGATACGACGTCGCCCGTCAGATCCTCGAGCGCGTCGGCCGATGTCAAGCTGGTATTCTCCGCCACAATCCTGATCTTTCCGCCATCGGGCATAGCGTCCCGCGCGTTGACGACGATATTGACCAACGCCAGCTCAAGTTCTGGTACGTCGACCATGACCGGCCACAATTGGGGCGACGTTTCCAACTCCAGATTTATGTTTGGGCCCGCCGAACTGGCAAGCACGTCGCGCAAGGCAGCAAGGCGTTCCGCGGGATCGACGACAATCGGATTGAGATCTTGCCTGCGGGCAAAGGTCAACAAACGCCGGGTCAGAGTCTCACCGCGCGATGCAGCAAGCTCCACGGCTTCGATCGCACGCAGCGAGAACGGATCAACCAGGCGTCGCCGGAGCAACTGGGCGTTGGCGCTGATCACCATAAGCAGATTGTTGAAGTCGTGCGCGATGGCCCCGGTGAGCTGCCCGAGCATTTCCAGCTTTTGCGATTGCGCGAGACGGTCCTGGGCCCGCTTCAGACTCTCCTGCGATTGCCGAAGTTCCGTAATATCGCGCGTCACCTTGGCGAAACCGATCAACATGCCATCTTCGCCGTGAACGGCACTGAGCGACACGCTCGCCCAGAAGCGCGAGCCATCCTTCCGGACGCGCCAGCCCTCGGTTTCAAATGGCACTCCGCTGAGGGCTTGGGCCAGCGCCTTTTCGGGGAGGCCCGCCGCCCGGTCTTCCGGCGTGTAAAACCGGGAAAAGTGCGTGCCGACAATCTCCTTTCGCGTATATCCCTTGATGCGCTCCGCGCCACGGTTCCAGGTCGAAACGATACCGCTCGGATCGAGCATGTAGATCCCGTAGTCGGTGACGCAATCGAGCAAAAGACGAAAGTGCGGTTCACTTTCCTCTAGCGCGTCTGCGGGTTGTTTCTGCGTCTTCATGGTGTTGGCACGGATCATTTTCGTAAGCTATCGACGGGCGACAGGTGCGGGGCATGACACCCTTCATTGAAGGTGTCCCGGGCACCGGCTACGTTCGCGATCTGCGGCACCCGCGCCGCATCGATGGCGCCGCGCAACCTCGGTACACCGCGGGCGCGCGTACCTTCGGCCTACTTTGCCGGTGCCGGCCGTGGTTCGACTGAACGCGACGGTGGCGCCGTTCATGCGAGAGAGGCCATTTCTGCCGCTGACACGCGGGGGCTCTCGGGGTCACCGGCGCCGTCCGCGTTAGGGGCGGCCTTGCGCTCCTCTTTATCGGTGTATCCGGAATTGTCGCCTCGCGGCATGACTCTTCTCTGCGAAGTGAGGACGCTACGGTAACACCCTGCAACAAGCCATGGTTCCCGGATTTGCCGTTCCGCTCGGATCGTCGCCGCCGAGCAGCTTCGCCGGTTCGGCGACGGAGGCGGAGCAGAAGGGTGAGGGAAGCTGGCGGTACGGCGGATCAAGGGCCGCGGCGGATAGCTTATTGTCCGCCGGCGCTGCGCATCGCACGCAAGCCGCGACCGGCCGCGCGAACGCGCGGCGCCGCCGAACTGGTTACGCTATTGCGAAGAGCGATGTCACGAGTCGGGGAACCGGCAATGTCGCGATCTGCGATCGTTCCATTGAGGTTCCGGAGCGACGGCCGTCTTTGAAGCTTGCCTTGCGGGCGCTCTTCGCTCGACGTTCCGTTCCTCTGCGCATTGCCGCTCCACGGGACCCGCTACGTCGCTTCAGGATGTTCCGCGCGGCGTTGACGTCGCGTCGAACCTCGTTTCGCAATGCGGACAACGGTGCTCGCGTTTCCATGGCTTCAGATCTGTGGGACGTCAGATCCGTGATTTGTCGCTTTCAGCAGCTCCGGCCCCGGCTCTTTGACCCGGAGCAGGTCGCGGCTTACCGGGATCGCGTCAAGGAGATCGGCAGGGGCGGGCAACAGCATCCTGCGCAGGTCGTCCTGCTCGGCATCGGGACCGAGCCAGGCGTCCCACTCTGCGTCCTGCGTGAAAAGGACCGGCATGCGATTGTGATACGGTGCCACTGTCGCGTTCGGCGCGCAGGTGGCGATGCTGAACGACAGGAGGGGTTCGGCGAGCGCCGCGTCCTTTGGTCCACGCCACCGCTCCCATAGTCCGGCAAATGCCATGACGCGGTCATCCTTGGGCTTGAACAGCCAGGGTTGCTTCGCCCCCTTGTCGCCGGTGAATTCGAAGAAGCCGTCGCAGGGGACGAGGCAGCGATGGCCGCGGGTGAACGGCTCACCATAAGCGCTCTTGCTCAACACCGTTTCGGCTTGCCAGTTGAACAAGGTGAGGCCCGTCTTGATATCTTTGGCCCACCACGGCACCAGGCCCCATCGCATCGGCACCGCGTGCCGGCCGCCGTCTTTGCCGACCGCGACCACACGCTCGGTGTCGGTCGGGCGCACGACATAGCGCGGCGCATCGTTCGGCAACTCGGGAAATTTGAATGCCGCCTGCAGATTCCGCGGCTGGCGGTACCGAGCATAGAAATTGCACATTGGCGCATCTTAGCGTAGCGCGTGCGCCGCTTCATTGGGCATGTTGCCAATGGTCCGGCCCCCTTCCGCGGTCGCGACCGACGTAGGTTCGCCACGACAATTTGCGTCTCATCGGGCGCTCAAAAAAAATGGGCCGGCTCCCACCGAGATGCCGGGAGCCTAGGGCGCGGCCTGCCACTCGCGGACAAAATCGCCGAGCTCCTTCCGGTTAAGATCGGATACTGCCCAATAAACGACCTCGCCTTGCGGCCAGGAGATGATGTTGTAGCCGTTGCGCACCGCTTCGCGCGGTTTTGCCTCGTCCGCGTTCCGGGTGTGCACCACATAGAGATCGATGACGTGCTTCGCGCGGTTATAGACCAGAGCTGCCACTGCCCGGCCGTCGATGATGTCGAGCCGCCCGCCCTTCAGCGGAAAGCCTTGTGCCGCCAAATCCTTGACGGGCGGCGCGAAGTCGAGCCGGCCGTCGAACCAGGGTTTGACCGTGTGCTGATCGGAGGATGCGACGTCGTAGAGACGACCCGATTGCAAAGCGCGCAAATGGCCATCGAGCACGGTCCGCTCGAGGCCGCCGTCATTACCGGGGGCGCCGATCAGCAACAACAACATGGAGGCGAGCGCGGCGCCGATGCCGAACGAACCAATCCAGCCGCCCCAGCCCCAGCGCCGCCGTCGCGGCTGCTCTGGCGCATTGGCGGCGATCAGAGTTTCCATCCGGCGACGAAAGTCGTCCGGCGGCTCGTGATAGGAGGCGTTGGTGCGCACCAACTGCTTGGTTGCGAGCAGGTCGCGGTGCAGGGCACGACAATCGGCGCAGTCGTCGAGATGAGCTGCGACCGCGGCGGCGTCCCGGGCCGCCAGCTCGCCGTCGCAATCGGCCTGCACCAGGAGGCGCAGTTCCTGGTGGCGATCGTCGCTCACGGCTCACCTGCCTGCGCCGCGCGTCTCAGCGCACGGCGCCCGCGCCACAATCGCGACATGACGGTGCCGATCGGCGTTCCCGTGATCTGCGCGATATCGCGGTAGGATAATTCCTCGAGGTCGCACAGGACCACAGCCTCTCTCAGTTCAACAGGCAGGGACGCCAATAAGGCGTCAAGCTGCCCGCGATCCTGTTTGCGCATCAACGCCGCTTCAGGATCGTCGCCCGGGTCGCGAAGAAAGTCGGCGGGTGGGTCTTCGCCGTCATCGAGCGGAATTGCAAGGTGCTTGCCGTGCTTCGCCGCCAGCCGGTCATAGGCGGCGTTGCGGACGATCTGCAGCAGCCACGCCCGGCCATCGCCGCCGCTGAACGAAGAGAAGTATTTGAGCGCACGCAACAAGGCGTCCTGCACGGCATCCTCCGCCTCTGTCGCATCGCGTAGCAGCCAATGAGCGAGATTGTAAGCGGCATTGAGATGGGGCAGGGCAACGCTGGCGAACGACGACGGTTTGGGCATGGAAAGGGCATACTCTGGCGGCGGGCGGCCCGCCAGAGTATAGCCCGATCCCGCTGGGTAGCGACGGCTGCCACGCTTACCGCACGACAATGGTCGCCGTCATCATCGGGTGGATCGAGCAGAAATAGCGGTATTCGCCTCGCCGATCGAACCGCATCGAGAATTTGTCGCCGCTGTCGAGCGGCGGCGACTTGAAGGCTCGGGGACCGGTGCTGCTGACGATGGTGTGAGGAATGTCGTCGCGATTGATCCAGATGACGCGCGTGCCAGGACTGATCCTCAGGGCTTGAGGTGCGAAGGTGAAATTGTCGATCGTCACTGTTGCATCGGAACCGGGATCTGCGGCACGGGCCTGAGGCGCTGCAACCGGCGCGCTTGCGGCCACGGCAGCCAACATCGCCAGTGCGACGGCATGCGTTGAGAGCGAGATCGGCCGCATCTCACGCCCCCAACGGCTGATCGACGATGGCGAGCCGCGATTGGCCGGGAACATAGTGGACGGTCGAAACGCCAAGCAGTTGACGCAAGCGTCCGGGTTCGACCTTCATCGGCCCTGGACCGGGTGCCGTTCCGGGCGCCGGTTGCGGAAATGCCGTCGAGAGTGCGGTATGAAAGGCGACGTGACCCTCGACCTTCTGCATCAATTGGTGGATGTGGCCGTTGAGCACCGTCACCGACCCGAAGCGGCGCAAAAGGGCAAGAGCCTGCGCGCCATCCTCCGTGCCCCAGCCCCATTGGGGGTAGACCTGCCACAGCGGGATGTGGGTCAGCACGACAATGGGCTGGCTGGCCGATCGACCCTTGAGATCGTTCTCCAGCCAAGCGAGCTGGTCTGTGCCGAGACTGCCCTCGCCTCCGGCCTTGAGGTGGGCAACGTTGATCAGTGCGACGAAATGCACGCCGTGCTCGTCGAAACTGTACCAGCCGCCCGGTCCGGCTTGTGGCGCAAACCGGGCAAAGAACGGTTTGCCGTCGTCGACCAGCATGTCGTGCTCACCCGGGATAAAATATGTCTCGATGCGGGTTTCCGTGACGAGTTGCCGAGCCGTGTCCCATTCGGTTTCGCGGGACAGATGGCTGACGTCGCCGGTGTGGATTATGAAGGCGGGACGCGGCGTGAGCGTGCTTGCGCGGTCAAGCAAGGTCCTGAAGGTTGCCGTCGCGTCCGGATTGGGCGGCTTGTTGAAGCCGATATGCGAATCGCTGATCTGGATGAAGTTGACGGCGGACACCTTCGTTTTCGCCGCGGCGGGCGTGCCAATGAGGGATGAGTGCGGGACGCCTCCGCTCATCGTCCACAGCAACCCGGCGCCGGCCCACAGGCCGCATTCCAGCACGCGACGGCGATTTGGCAGATCGGTATTTTGCGCCATTTTTGGTCCTCCACTGCTGTTACCCAGTACGAAGACCGGCATTGCCGCGATTTTATTCGCGGCACAGGCAAAGAGTTTTTTCGGTTGGCTGTTTTTCCGTTGGCAAATTGCGCCATCGGGTATTGCTGGCGTCTATAATGATCGGGGCGAACTGTGTAAAAAAATTGTTGCTGTTTAGCTGTCTGCTACGGATTTGCGGAGAGAACGAATGGCGAAGATTGCAGCAAAACGGCGTTCGCGAGCCTGGAGCAAAGACGATGTCAAGGCGCTCAAGGCGCATTCGAGAAGGCGGACGCCTGTCGACAGGGTTTCAAAGGAATTGAAGCGGTCGGTTGGCGCGCTGCGTCAAAAGGCCTTGAGCCTCGGGTTCGGGCTGGGTCACCAACGCTGAGCGGTCGTCGCGGCTCGCGCACATCGCGAATCTTTCTGAGCAAGCTTTAAATCCTGAAGGATGGGCAATGGCGGGGCCCGGCCCTGGCTTCCCGTTCCCTTGGCGCCGACCCCTTGAACGTTCACCGGACCGGCGACGGCGAATCGCTCGCGGGCGCATTTGAGACGATGGGAGAAGGCCGGGGGGACCGATGGTGCGACTTTGCCCGCGCCGTGCCGGCGTCCCGGCCGCGGCGCATTCTACGCATTGTGCGTTAGCTGACGCGAAATTCACGCAACCAGGCTCCTGATCGGGAGAAGGGTCGCGAAATCCACGGGCAAGCGCGGAGCGCCACGGCCGCCATGCCCGGGACCGCGGCCGCGTGCCGGCTGGTTGCTCTTTTTAGGCAAGTCCATTAGGAATGCGGCTCTCGTTCGCGATCCCCGAAGTCCCTAGGAGCAATGGATGTTCATCACGCCGGCCTATGCCCAATCGCTATTCGGTGGCGACGGCGCGTCAAATACGCTGGTGCAGATCGCTCCATTGGCCCTGATTTTTGTCGTCTTCTACTTTTTCCTGATCCGGCCGCAGCAGCAAAAGGCGCGGGAACAAAAGCAGATGCTCGCCGCAATCCGCCGCGGCGACCGGGTGGTGACGGGTGGCGGGTTGATTGGTACTGTGGCTAAAGTGTCGAACGATGATGAAGTGCTTGTCGAGTTGGCGGAGGGGGTGCGGGTTCGCGTGGTACGCAGCACCATTGCGAGCGTATTGACGCGGAGCGAACCGGCGTCCGCCAGGAGCGGCAGGGACGACACCAAGGACGAGCCGGATGAGGCGGGGGACAAGAAGGCCGGCGGCAAGCGCGGTTGATCTGGGACAATGCTCTATTTTCCACGATGGTTGGTGACGGTTATCATTGCCGTCTGCGCGCTCGGCGTATTCCTGGCGCTCCCGAACGCTTTTCCCGAGCGCGTCCTCTCCGGGCTTCCCGGCTGGCTGCCGCATAACCAGCTCAATCTCGGACTCGATCTGCGGGGTGGCTCGTACCTCCTGCTCGAGGTCGATATGGGGGCCGTAGTGCAAGAGCGGCTCGAAAACATCGTCGACAGCATGCGCTCCGAGATGCGCGCGGCGCAAATCGGCTACACCGGGCTGGGCGCGAGCGGCGGCGAGGTCCACTTCGTGCTGACCGACCCGCACAATGCCGAACGTGTGCGCGAGATGGCCGCAAAGGTCGATCCCGAGACCGATATCAGTATCGATCCTGACGGCCACGCCTCGATCAAATTCAACAGCGCCGCCCTGGAAGCGCGGCGCCGCTCGGCGATCGAGCAGTCAATCGAGATCGTGCGCCGCCGCATCGATGAAAGCGGCACGAAGGAGCCGACCATCCAGCGCGAAGGCGAGGACCGGATTCTGGTCCAGCTCCCCGGCGTCGGTAATCCCGAGCACATCAAGGAATTGTTAGGCCGGACCGCGAAGATGACATTCCAGCTGGTCGATGAAAACGCCAATCCGGAAGATGCCGAGCGGGGCCGGGTGCCGCCGGGCAGCATACTCTTGCCGATGGAGGATGACCGCGCGAATGGCGGCCATGGAGGACCTGCCGGTCACATCGTGGTGAAGCGCCGGATCATGGTCAGTGGCGATACCCTGACCGACGCGCAGCCGAGCTTCCAGAACGGCAACGAGCCGGTCGTGAGCTTCAAGTTCGATTCGACCGGCGCCCGCCGCTTCGGCGACGCGACGCGCGAAAACGTCGGCAGGCGCTTTGCCATCGTGCTCGACAACAAAGTGATCAGCGCGCCGGTGATCCGCGAGCCCATTCTTGGCGGGCAGGGGATCATTTCGGGGAGCTTCACGGTTCAGTCGGCAAGCGACCTGGCTCTGCTGTTGCGCGCGGGCGCGCTACCGGCGCCGCTCACCATCCTCGAGCAGCGCACCGTCGGCCCCGATCTCGGCGCCGATTCCATCCGAGAAGGCACGACGGCGAGCGTGGTCGCCGTCATCCTGGTCGTGATTTTCATGCTGGTGTTCTACGGCCTCTTCGGAGTCTTTGCCAACATCGCGCTGTTCTTCAACCTGTGCCTGATGTTCGCGACTCTGTCCTTGCTCGACGCCACCCTCACTCTGCCGGGCATTGCCGGGATCGCGCTCACTTTGGGCATGGCGGTCGACGCCAATGTGCTGATCTACGAGCGCATCCGCGAGGAAGTACGCGGCGGCCGCTCGATGATCTCGTCCCTGCAAGCCGGATTTGAGCGCGCCTTCGGCACGATCCTCGACAGCCACGTCACCACCTTGGTTGCGGGGGCGCTCATGTTCTTCCTCGGCTCGGGACCGGTCAAAGGCTTCGCCGTAACCCTGAGCATCGGCGTTCTGACATCGCTGTTTTCCGCCATTCTGGTGACGCGGCTCCAGATCGTGACCTGGCTACGCCGCACCAAACCCAAGGAAATACCGATCTAAGCCATGCTGCGCCCACTGATCGTCATCCGCCATATCCCCAACCTCAATTTCATGGGTTGGCACAAGATCGGCTTTGCGTTGTCCCTGGTGATGACGCTGGGATCGATCGTGCTGTTCCTGGTGCAGGGGTTGAACTACGGCATCGATTTTGCCGGAGGCACATTGATCGAGGCGCGCACGCTGCAGGGACCGGCCGACCTTGCCGCCATGCGGACGACGCTCGACAGGCTCGGCCTCGGCCAGGTGGCCCTGCAGAATTTCGGCTCGCCGAACGAGGTTCTGATCCGCGTGCCGCGGCAGCCAGGCGACGACAAAGCGCAGATGGCGGGCGTCGACAAGATCAAGGCGGCGCTCGGCAACACGGTCGACTACCGCCGCACCGAGGTCGTGGGACCGACGGTCGGGAACGAGCTGATCCGCGCCGGCGTCATTGCGACCGTGCTGGCGTTGTTGGCGATCGCGGCCTATGTCTGGTTTCGTTTCGAGTGGCCGTTCGGCGTCGGCGCAATGCTGTCGACGCTGCACGACACGCTGACGACGATCGGCCTGTTCGCGCTGCTGCAAATCGAGTTCAACCTCACCACGCTCGCTGCCATCCTCACCATCGCCGGGTATTCGATCAACGACACGGTCGTGATTTACGACCGGGTACGCGAGAGCATGCGCCGCCATCGCAGCATGAACTTCGCGGACCTGATCAACCGCAGCCTCAACGAGACTCTGTCGCGTACCATCTTGACGGTCAGCACCGTGGCGCTGGCGGTGTTGTCGCTGTTGATTTTCGGCGGTGCCGTGCTGCGCGGCTTCTCGATCGCGATGTTGTGGGGCGTGGTGGTCGGCACCTATTCCTCGCTCTTCATCGCGGCGCCGATGCTCTACTATATCCGTCCCAAACGCGGCGGGGCCAAGGATGAAGAGCCGGCCGCGGCGAAACCGGCGCAGTCGCGCCCGGCGGCGCGAGAAGCGGCCCGGTCGACGCGCTGAAGCCAGCATGGACATAACCCCCGCCGTCCCATCCGGTCGCCAGATCATCGAAGCGTATGGGCCGCGCGGGTTTCGCGTCAGCGGTGTCAGCTATGCCGGTGCGGTGATCGTCTTTCCCGAAGCCACACTGTCATGGCAGGCCGCCGGCATGGCGGATGTAACCATGGACAGTCTTGTCCCCGTTAAGGAGCGGGCCGGCGCCGGGGAAGCGGTCGAGATTCTGCTCCTGGGTTGTGGCCGGCGCATGGTGCCGGTGCCGCCGCCTTTGCGCCTCGAGCTGCGCAGGCTGGGGATTTCCATCGACGCCATGGACACCGGAGCAGCCTGCCGCACCTATGACGTGTTGCTCACGGAGGGCCGCCGCGTCGCGGCGGCCCTGTTGCCGCCGGTCTAGTGCGGCAAGGCTTGTGCCTACCCGAGGTTCCGCTCGGCGTGGTCCCAGTTCACCAGATGGTCGAGGAAGGTGGCGACGAAATCGGGCCGCCGATTCTGGAAATCGAGATAATAGGCATGTTCCCAGACATCGACGGTCAAAAGCGCGGTCTGGCCCTGCGCCAGCGGATTGACCGCGTTTGGCGTTTTGACGACCCTGAGCTTGCCCTTGTCGAGCACCAGCCAGGCCCAGCCGCTGCCGAACTGGGTGGTGGCAGCCTTCTTGAATTCCTCGACAAATTTCTCGTAACCGCCAAGGTCCCGGTCGATGCGCTTGGCGATCTCGCCGCTCGGTTTGCCGCCACCGCCCTTGCGCAGACAGTTCCAGAAGAAGGTGTGGTTCCAGATCTGAGCCACGTTGTTGAAGAGCGTTGCCTTGGCTTCGTCTTTCGCCGTTTTTTGAATCACCTCCTCGAGCGGGGCGTTCTCGAACGGCGTGCCCTTGATCAACTCGTTCGCGGTTCTGACATAAGCGGCATGGTGTTTGCCATGGTGGAACTCGAGTGTTTTTGCCGACATGTGCGGCTCGAGCGCGTCCTGGGCAAAGGGCAATGGGGGAAGTTCATACGCCATGACAACCTCGCGGATGGGAATCTAGCGGATGGAATTCTATGGTGTGCAACGTCGGTTCCGAAGCGAACGATCCCAAAAAAAGAAAAACGGACCGACAGCTCGTTACTCTAGTAGAAGTGGGCACCCAAAACCATCCCATAAAGCATCGGGATCGAGAGCATCGTGTTGAAGCGCGACGTCAGACCGGCAATGCGCGCCGCTCGCGC
>Ga0123355_10003606_pt1 | contig 22287 bp, 19 predicted proteins | sample TergutEmb28metaG_3_FD_89872 | JGI IMG/M metagenome (GOLD analysis project Ga0123355, IMG submission 89872) | Embiratermes neotenicus P1 segment gut microbial communities from Petit-Saut dam, French Guiana - Emb289 P1 | ecosystem: Host-associated > Arthropoda: Insects > Digestive system > Gut ... | reverse complement strand
TCCAGATAGCCGATGTGTACAAATTTTGACGTTGGCGTAAGCTGGATTGCTTCGGCCCTGTACTACACCGGCTTCTCAACTACCATTGGCCTCGCAATGACAGTTGGACGTTGCATTGTTACCGGATGTCCACAACAGTTCAACCGTCATTGCGAGGACTACGGCAGCTGAATTATGATATAGTACAAGTCCGAAGCAATCCAGATAGCCGATGCGTACAAATTTTGACGTTGGCGTAAGCTGGATTGCTTCGGCCCTGTACTACACCGGCTTCTCAACTACCATTGGCCTCGCAATGACAGTTGGTCTGCCGCGGACATCCTAATAGCAATCCATCAGGCAACCCTTGGCTTAACATAACAAAAAAATCAACTGCTGGTTGATTGACTTAAATATTGCTTTGTATTATTATAGTGTAAAGTGATTTTAGAAGGGCGTGAGAATTATTAAGGCATTTTTTGCAACGATGAAGAGAAATGGGCTGCGCTATCAGGGCTTTATGCTGCTTTATGTGGCGATTGCCGCTGTGGTTGCTGTGGGCGCGGTGCTTTTAGAGCTTGTTATAGGCGAAATGGGCGAAGCCGCCCATAATTTTGATATGGATACCCTTTTGTGGTTTTTGGTGCTGCTAACCATCATTTCCGCGGTGCAGGCCATTGCCGCCGCAGCATCGGCGCTGGCACGCTGGCGTTTTCAAGGCAAGGCGGGCTACAAGTTTCGTGAAAATTTCACCAGATATTTCCTTCACGTGCCTTTCTCAAAATTTGAAAAGGCCGGCAGCGGTGAAAATCTGTCGGTTTATGCCAATGATGTGCCCCGGGCTGTGCAGTTTGTAGCAGGGGAAGAAGGCATATTGATGATGATAGCGGATGTTTTGTCATTGTTAGCGGCGTTTATCTTTATGCTAACTATCAATGTGCCCCTAACGCTGATATTTTTCGGCATGTTTCCCGTCCTTGCGGCCTTGCAAATTTTCATCTCCATGCCCATACAAAAAAAGCAGGCGGCCCTTTTGGAAGCCCAGGAGAGGTTTAACGCTGTGGTAAACGATTCGCTTCAAAACACATCCACCATCATCGCCTATGGCCTTGAAGATACCCTGGAGAAGCGATATGTCAACACATATGAGGACTTTATGAAAAGCATGAAGGCCTATGGGCTGGCGTTTTTGCCTTTGGTTATGTCTGGCCAGCTGGTGTCTTTGGCCCCTATATTTACCATCAACATCATGGCGGCCTTTGCCGTGATAGACGGCCCAATGACAATTGCCCAGTTTATCGCCCTAACGGCTGTGGCCTTAAATTCCGGCGTTTCGCTGATGATGCTTTCCCAAAGGCTAAATTGGGTGCAAACAGGGGCCGCAGGGGCCGCACGCTTTAAAGAAAAGACGGCGGAAACCGTGGAAGACCTGCACAGCGGCGATAAATTTGATAGCAGCAAATCTGCTGGCATATCCTTTGAAAATGTGTCCTTTACATATCTTGAGGGCGATGAAGACGCGCCCCTTGCCTTGGATGGCGCAAGCTTTACCATAGCACCGGGCAGCAAGGTGGCCTTTGTGGGGGGCAGCGGCAGCGGAAAGTCCACTGTGCTAAAGCTTTTGCTGGGCTTGTACACGCCCCAATCCGGCGAAATTAAAATAGGGGGCCAAAAGGCCGCTGCCTTGTCCAAAGGCAGCCTGCGGGACATTTTTGCCTATGTGCCCCAAGATAGCTTTTTGTTTCCACGGTCCATCGGCGAAAATATCGCCCTTGATGGCGGGGATGACGCGCAGCGGCTGGAAAAAGCCTGCCGCGAAGCAGGTATCTGGGATTTTGTCCAATCTCTTCCCGGTAAATTTGACGGGATGCTTTCGGAAGGGTCTGAAAACATATCCGGCGGCCAGCGTCAGCGCATAGCCCTGGCACGGGCCTTCTACAAAGATGCGCCGGTGATATTGTTTGATGAGGCTACAAGCGCCCTGGACCCTGCAACAGAGGCGGGCATCTTGGAAAGCCTTAACGCGGCGGCAGCCGACAAGACGGTGATAATGGTGGCCCATAGGGCCGCGGCCATTGCGGCCTGTGATGTGGTGATATTGATGGATGGGGGCAAAGTGTCCGCCATTGGAAGCCACGAGGAGCTTATGGCCACAAGCACCGTCTACCAAAATTTGCATGAAGGGGGCAACGGAAATGGAAAATAACACCAAGAAAAAAGGAGACAGCCAATATTTCTTCAAGATGTTTCGTTTTATGCGCCCCTATGCTGTGCCGTTTTCTTTCGGCATGTTTGTTTACAGCGCACAGGGCTTCATCAGCCCCTTCATCATATCCTTTTTCATGTCCAGCATGGTAGCATCCATCACAGCGGGGGACGCCAGCCTGGCCATCACAGGGGCCATCGTTACATTTGGGATGTTTCTTGGTGCTGTGCTGTTTATGGCACCGGGGATATATATGATGATTATGAACGAAACACGAGCCATAAGGGACCTAAAGCGCCAGCTTTTCCGCACCTTTGTGCGCAACAGCCTGGAAGGGGCCGTTGCCACCCACAGCGGCGAAGGCATTGCCGCCATCAATACCGATGCGGACACGGCAGCCCAGGTTTACGGAAATCCCCTTCAGGCCTTTTTGGGCTGCATCATCACCATCACATTTGCGTCCATCGTGGTGCTTGCAGTGGACTGGCGTCTGGGTGCCGCGGCCTTTGGCGTTGGGCTTTTGGGCTTTTTTGTGCAAAGCCGCTTTACAAAGCCGCTGGCAAAGGTGGGCAAGGATAGGCTTGAGGTAAATGCCGCATCCGTAAAGTCCATCAGCAATATTTTTGCAGGGGCCATCGCTATAAGGGCCTTTAACATGCAGGATAAGGCCGCCGCAGGCTTTGAGGCGGAAAACAAGATGCTGCGCGCCCTGGATTTTAAACAGGCCTTCATCACCATGTGGCAAACCCTTTACAATAATGTGCAAGGCTGGCTTATGTTGGTTGTTGTGTTTGTGTTGGGCGGCTGGCTTGTGGCGGATGGGCAGCTATATCTGCATCAGCTTATGCTTACGCCCTTTTTATGCCTTAACATCGCCATGGCCTTTGGGCAAATTGGCGCGGCCTATGCGGGCTTGCAGCCACCCATAGCGGGGGCTGCACGGGTTTTTGCCATCCTGGAAGGCGGGCAGCAAAAAGATGCCCCCGCAAAAGCTGATGCTGACAAAAACATCATCCTGCCGACATCCTATGCCCTGAAAATTGACAATTTAGCCTTTAGATACATGGACGCTGAAAACGATGCCCTTGTAGGCGTAAATCTTGAGATACCCGAGAACAAAATGGTTGCCATTGTGGGAGAATCCGGCAGCGGCAAGTCTACGTTGCTGCGGGCCATCATCGGCATGTACGAAAGAGAAAGTATGCCCATAAGCCTTGGGGGCATGACATTTGGTGACAGCAATATCCAAACCTGGCGGCAGCATTTTGCCTATGTGGACCAAAGCTGCAAGCTGTTTGACATGTCCGTGAAGGAAAACATCGCCATGGGCGCCGGGGGCAGCGCGGACGATGATGAAATTATCATTTCCGCCAAGCGCGCCTTCGCCCACGAATTTATCACGGCCCTGGATGGTACATACGACGCGCCTTGCGGGGAAAAGGGCGGCACCCTCTCCGGCGGGCAAAAGCAGCGCATCGCCATCGCCCGGGCCCTGATGAAAAAGGCACCCATCCTTGTGTTTGATGAGGCCACAAGTGCCCTGGACGGCGAAAGCGAGAGAAACATAATGGAAACCATAGAAACCCTGCGCCGCGACCATACGATACTAATCACCACCCACAATTTGGAAAACGTTGTGGAAGCGGACATCATCGTTGTTATGGAAGAAGGCACCGTCGCGGAAATTGGCACCCATGAAGAGCTAATGGCCAAAGGTGGGGCATATCATAGGCTGTATACAAATTAGCGTACGTAAAAAGGCGACCATACATGGTCGCCTTTTGTTTTATGCAATGTCCCTGGATTGCTTCGGCCTTGGGCTGCATTATAATTCAACTATCGTTGGCCTCGCAATGACAGTTGGACGTTGTGTTGTTGCTGGAAGTCCACGAAAGTTCAACTGTCATTGCGAGGCCAACGATAGTTGAAAGGCCAGTACAGCAGAGGGCCGAAGCAATCCAGCTTACGTCAATATCAAAAATCTATACTCATCGGTTATCTGGATTGCTTCGGCCTTGGGCTGTATCATAATTAAACTGCCGTTGGCCTCGCAATGACAGTTGAACTACCGCGGACTTCCGGTAACAACGCAATGTCCAACCGTCATTAGGCTTGTAACGGAACAGGCAACGTAAAGTAGCTGGTTAGCTGGATTGCTTCGGCCTTGGGCTGTATCATAATTCGACTATCGTTGGCCTCGCAATGACAGTTGAACTACCGCGGACTTCCGGTAACAATGCAACGTCCAACTGTCATTGCGAGGCCAACGATAGTTGAAAAACCAGTACAGCCCAAGGCCGAAGCAATCCAGCTAACGCTAACATCAAGGCAATATTTAAATTTTCGCCGCAGCTAAAATAGCATCATAATTCGGCTGCTCTGTAATTTCGTCAAGATATTCCGCATATACAACCTTGCCGGATGCATCCACCACAAAAGCCGCGCGGGTAAGAAGGCCCAATTCTTCTATCAGCGCGCCTGTTGCGGCGGCAAAGGCTTTGTCCTTATAGTCCGACGCGGTGATGACATTTTCCACACCGGCGGCTCCGCACCATCTGGCTTGGGCGAAGGGCAAGTCCATTGAAATGGTGTAAATGGCCACATTGGGCATCTCTGCCGCCCTCTTGTTAAATTCTCTTATCTCCATGTCGCAAACGGGAGTATCCAAAGAGGGTACCGTCAAAAGGATGCGGGTTTTGCCTTGGGTGTCAGCCAGCGTCAGGGGCGAAAGGTCGTTTTTCGCAACAGTGAAATTTGCCAACATATCGCCCTGTTTAAGCTGCGCGCCTACCAAAGTAAGGGGATTGCCCATAAAAGTAACTTTCATAAATAACACACTCCCAATCGTTTTTATTTATCATATCACATAGTTATCCGATTGTCAAACTAAGTTTTTCTTGTTGCAACATTTGAGACAATGTGCTAAAATTAAGGAAAACGCAAGAGGAGAGGAGCAAGTCATGCAAAATTTTGCTTTTAAAAGGCCGACAGAATATTATTTTGGCAAGGATGCTGAGGCAAAGACGGGAGAGATGCTGAAAAAATACGGTGCCAGCAAGGTGCTGGTGCATTACGGCATGGGCAGCGTTGTGAAAAGCGGGCTTTTGAGCCGCGTTGAGGAAAGCATTAATGCCGCAGGCATTGGGTATGTGATGCTGGGTGGCGTACAGCCAAACCCCGTTGACACACTGGTTTATGAGGGCATAGACCTATGCCGCAAAGAGGGTGTGGACTTTGTTTTGGCCGTAGGCGGCGGCAGTGTGATAGATTCTGCCAAGGCCATTGCCGCAGGCACGGTATATGATGGCGATTTTTGGGATTTTCACGGCAAGAAGGTGGAAATTACGAAGGCCTTGCCTGTTGCAACGGTGCTTACCATACCGGCGGCAGGGTCGGAAGGCTCTTCGGGGGCGGTGATAAACAAAGTGACGGGGGATGGGCCTGTGCAGAAGAAGGGGTCTCGAGGCGATGCCATTACACCCAAGTTTTCCCTGTTAAATCCAGAGCTTAGCTACACCCTGCCCCCTTTTCAGACGGCTTGCGGCGTGGCGGATATCATGTCCCATATCTTCGAGAGGTATTTCACCAACACCCCCGATGTGGAAATTTCTGATAGGCTGTGTGAGGCGGTGCTGCTAACGGCGATAAAACACGCGCCCACGGCAATAGCAGAGCCCGAAAACTATGCCGCCCGGGCAAATATCTATTGGGCGGGCACCATTGCCCATGACGGAACCTGCGGCGTTGGACGCGAGGAAGATTGGGCATCGCATCTACTGGAGCACGAGCTTTCTGCCCTGTATGATGTTGCCCATGGTGCGGGCTTGGCGGTGATATTTCCTGCGTGGATGGAATATGTGCATGAAGCTAATTTGGACCGTTTTGTGCGCTTTGCCGAAAATGTGTGGGGTATCGCCCACAATGGCGACAAAAAGGCGACGGCCCTTGCGGGCATTGCCGCTACGAAGGACTTCTTTAAATCTATTGGCTTACCAACAAATTTTGCAGAGCTTGGCGCAAAGAAAGAAGATATCGGCAAGCTTGTGGAAATTTTAGGAATGAATTTGGGCACAAGGCAGCTGGGCTTTTTGAAGAAGCTGTCGTTGGATGATGCGCGGCAGATTTATGAGATAGCGGCGCGATAAAATTTAAAACCCCGCCGAGGGCGATGCCTGGGCGGGGTTTTATAGTTAGTTAAAAGAGGCGGTTTTGTAGCTTACCAGGCTTACGCCTTCGCTTTCCAAATGCTTTTTGAAAGAGGCGTCCATCAGCAGTTGATATTCCCACACACGGGTTTGCCATTTGTGGTTGCCTTGGGCAAAAACAGAATCCGCCAGGGCAGGGTGCATATAAATTTCGCAGATGCCCTCGGGCAAGCTTGAAATAATATCAAAATAAATTGTGCGCAGCTTTTCGTAGCTGGTAATTTCTGAGAAAGGGATGGTGCTTGTTATGAGATGGTCTATAAGATTAACGCCGAGGGCCTTTGCATAGGCTATCACCTGAGAGTGTGCCTCTGCAAGCTGGGCCGGCACCTCTTCAAGCTTCATATTTCTTTTGACGCTTTCTATTTCTTCGGGGAAACGGAAAGGCAGCTTGTGTTTGGCGCAAAATTCCAAAGCTTCTTTCATGAAAGATGGGCCGCTTAGGCCGTATAGGCTGCCCATGTGAGAATCCGCATGGGTTGGCGTGACACCATTTTGCAAAAGAAGCTGATATTGCGCTTCAATTTCAATGGCAACTTCTTCGGTCCGTGCGTTTTTTGCAAATTCTGCGACGGTTGGGTACATGAAACCGTTTTCATCAGCGATGGATGGTACGTTGGGGGCGATGGGGCCCCATTTGCGGGTATATTCCGCGGTGGTGGTTATATGAAGCCCCACTTGCATTTTCGGATTTGCTTTTGCCCTTTCTACTGCATCTGTAAAAGAAGGGCAAGGCGTCATAATTGTCGCGCTGGAGATGATGCCCTCGTTAAAAACCCTCTCTATGGCTTCATTGGTTGCGGGGCACACCCCAAAATCATCCGCGTTTATAATTAAATATCGTGGCATTTTAGGCCTCCTTGGTGTTGATATCGACATCCTCTTTGGCTTTAATCTTGACAAACAGCGACACAACAGTTGCTACCGCCATAAGTATCAAAGGAATTACAACCAGCAAAAATCTGGATGCGCCGCCTGGGTTGTATCCCGGCTCGTCGCCGCTTACAAAGCCATATAGGGCGAAGACCATAAAGAAGGCGAAGCTTCTTATGAGGCCGCTTAAGCGGCTTACTACGCCGATGATGCTTTGGTAAAAGCCTTCGCGACGCTGGCCGTATTTTTCTTTGTCATCATCTAGCAGCATGGCCACGACGATGTCATTGGTGGACACAACGCCGCCCATGGCAACGCCTACCAAAAAGCCGCCAATTACTGCGCCAATAAGGCCCGTGGCGAAATAGAAGGGGATGAGGGCTAGGGTGAAAAGTCCCAGGGACAGCCGCCAAACGGACAAAAGGGAAAACTTTTTTATAATGGCCATCCAGACAAATAGAGATGCGGTTGCGGTGATAAAGACGGTGCCCAGCAAAACGCTGCTGGCTACGCCGCCCAGGCCCAGGGCATATGTGATGTAGAAAGGTATGGCCGCCAAAAGCAGGGTGGGCGTGGTGCTGTAAAGGGTGTTTACTGTGGCTACGGTCCAAAAGTTTTTGTTGTTTAAAATTTCTTTTACGCTTTTGAAAAATTTAGGATTTTCGACAGTGATATAGTCGGGTGGTTCGTGTACGCCGAAGGTCATAAACAAAAGCACGGAAATGCTTATTATGCCGAAGATGAGGGCTGTCATAGGATAGCCTATTGCCTCTGTTATCATGGGTGTTAGGGCCACGCCCAAAATGGTGGCGGCAAACATCCAAGCCTGGCGCATGGAATTTGCTGTTGCGCGCTCTTTTTTATTGCGGAAGAGGTCGGGTAAAAGGGAATTATAGTTAACCTGTATCATGGCCATGCCAGATTCTACCAGCAGCATCGTAACGATGAAGTAGGCAACAAAGGCACCATCTCTTAGCGCCGAGGGTGGACTGAAAAAGGCCATAAAGCTTACGGCAAAAAGCAAGGTGGCAACCACCAGCCAGGGCTTGCGCCGCCCAAAGCGGGTGCGGGTGCGGTCGGACAAAAAGCCATAGATGGTGCTGTCCACAACATCCAAAAATGTGTATATCATAAGGGACAAGGAAAAAATACGCATATCCAGGCCTAAAATAACTACATAATAAAAGGCCATGAAAGCGGTAAACATGTTATATGGCAGCGAGCCGCCAAACATGCCGACGGAATAGCGAAGCGGCGATGTTTTTTTCATAGTTCATCTCCTCCTGTTTTAAGTTTCACAATTATATCACTATTTTGGGCAATATACAACAAAATATTGCTGTAAAACTATGATATCATTGCGATTTTTAAAAGGAGATTGGTGATGAGTCTATGTGTGCCACACCAACAGCTCTATCAGTATCAATGTGTTTATCATGGACCTAGTTTTTTGGCATGGCGCGGCACCATGGGATATTGCCAGGCGGTGTGCCTTGCTTACAAGCTGGGCTAAGGTTTCTCTGTCGATGTCCAGGTTTGTGCTTGCGGCAAAGATGGGGTTGTTTTTATGCTCTGTGGCCAAAATGGCATCTACAAAGGGCAAAAGTGCCCTGGCTTCTGGGTGAAGCATATGCTTGAAAAATCTCTCTGCATCGGATAATTGAGGGTGTAGCTGGCAATGATAGCAAGTATCGTCGGTAAATTTTAAAGGTGGCGGGAAATTGAAGGCCATCACAACTTGCTTGGTGCTTGTGCCTAAAATATCTGTTGCCCCATAATGCTGGTAAATCTGCGTGCGCAGCACGTCATAGTCGTTTGTATTCTCTATATATTCCAGATCTAAATCTCGCATGGTAATCATCAGATAGCACCTCTTCATGTTTTTACACCATAATATGAAAACTTCTTGGAAAGTTGAAAATTTTTTTCACTGTTTTGCAGGAATTTTGGCGAAAACGGCGTATATACTTTGTAAGGGCAATAGACTATAGGGTGGGTGAGGAAATGGCGGGATATTCTCAAGATGTGATAGAAGATTTGCGCCAAAGCAATGATATTATCGACGTTATATCCCAATATGTACAGCTAAAACAGGCAGGCGCAAATCACATGGGCCTGTGTCCTTTTCATAGGGAAAAATCCCCCTCTTTTTCTGTTTCGTCGCAAAAGCAGCTGTTTCATTGCTTTGGATGCGGCGTTTCCGGCAATGTGTTTTCCTTTGTAATGAAGATTGAAAATTTCGGCTTTATGGATGCTATTAAATTCTTGGCGGATAGGATAAATTTTGTTTTGCCGCCTCTTGGCAATGCGTCATCCACAAGCGTTGTTGAAAAAAATGAGATATTTGAGGCGTATAAGCTGGCGGCGCGATATTATTATGATATTTTGCAAAGTGCCGAGGGGCGCGAGGCTGTGGCCTATCTGGATGAAAGGCGCATAACACAAGCGGCGCGGCGCAAATTTGGGCTGGGTGTGTCGGCATATGGCGGCCTTGGGCAGATGCTTGGGCAAAAGGGCTATGACGAGAACTTTCTTGTTAGGGCGGGCCTTATCATGGAAGGCAAAAACGGCCATTACGACCGCTTCCGCAACCGCCTTATGTTTCCTATTTTTGATGTTTCCGGCAAGGTGATAAGCTTTGGCGGCAGAATTTTGGGGGAAGGCCAGCCAAAATATATGAATTCGCCTGAGACGCCTATTTTTGATAAGTCTCGCACACTTTACGGCCTGAATTATGCCCGGCTGTCAAAAAGTGATGTTATTGTGCTGGTGGAAGGCTATATGGATGTAATTGCTTTGCATCAGGTTGGCATTAAAAACACGGTGGCGGCGCTGGGTACGGCCTTTACGCCAAACCATGCCCGCATTTTAAAGCGATATTGCAAGCAGGTAATTGTGTTGTTTGATGGTGATGCGGCGGGCACAGCTGCTACATTGCGTGCCGTATGGCATCTATATGCGGCGGGGCTTACGGCGAAAGTGGCCACCTTGCCAGGTGCCAAAGACCCTGACGATTATATTATCAATTTTGGTGCGCAAAGCTTGATGGACCGTCTTAATAATTCCGAAGATTTTGTGGAATATCAAATTGACACAATCCGTAAAAAGTATGATTTGGACGTGACGGCACAAAGAGTAGCTTTTTCCAAAGAAGTTACTGAAATTTTGGGCAGGCTTAACACTGCAATTGAGCAAGATGCCTATGTGCGTGATGTTTCTATGAAATATGGCATTGACCAGTCGGCTGTAAAAGAAGAAATTAGCAAGCAAGCACCTAATGACGGTGTTTTCCCTGTGGAAGTTAAAAAACCAAAGCGCGCGGGGCCAAACAAGGCTTTGCCGGATGCGTTGTCACATATTTTATATAGCATGGCGCAAAATGAGGGGCTTTGCGGCGCAATTACAAGCTGGCTGATTTCTGACGAGATGGGCGATTTCTTGTACACGAAGTTGTACGAGGCCATTGTGGCCACGAGGCTGCGAGGCGTTGAAGTGCATTTGTCAAATATTATAACTGCATTGGAAGATCCAGAGCATCAACAGGCCGCAGCTGCTATGTTTGCTAATGTGGCAGAATATGAAAATATGGATGCCCAGCGCACAGCATTAGAGCATCAGATAAAGCTGGTTAAAGTGTCTTATTTAGAACAGCAGATTGATGGTCTTGACAAAAATAGGGATTTTGAAAAATTAAGCCACCTGTCCCAGGAGCTAAAAAGGCTGCGAAGCCTGAAAATAAGCCTTTGACGGGTATAAATACGTAGCAGATGGTTAAAATAACTAAAAGTATTGGGAGAAATATCAGTATTTTATAAATTTTTCCTAATATGGAAAGGATGATGGATCTGAAGTCTATAGAAGATACGGATTTCAAGGACAAAATTGAAATGTTGGTGGCTATTGCCCGCGAAAAGGAAAATTTGCTTTCGCAAAACGAGCTGCTGCAGCACATGTCAAACCTTGCTATTGTTGCTGACAAGGCTGATAATATCACAAAACAGCTGAAAGCCTATGGCATTGACATTTATACTGAAATGGAACTGGAACCAACCGACCCCGACCTGGAAGCAGACCTTGAAATTGAAACCGAAATTGAAACTGTTATGCAAAGCGAGATTGAAGCTGAAATTGTGGACAATTTGGTGCCGGAATTGGATTTGGACACCGATTTGGACGATGATGTGGATCTGGCCGACCTAAACGTGGCCATTGAAATTGAAAAAGAAATTGACAAAGATATTGAAATTTCGGTGGTTGAAACCAGCGTAAATATTGATGACCATGTGCGCATGTATCTCAAGGAAATTGGGAAGGTGCCGCTTTTGTCGTGGGAAGAGGAGAATTCGCTGGCGATACGCATGGAGATGGGGGATGAAGATGCAAGGAAGCGGCTGGCCGAGGCTAATTTGCGCCTTGTTGTTAGCATAGCAAAGCGATATGTGGGGCGCGGAATGCATTTCTTAGACCTTATCCAAGAGGGCAATTTGGGCCTTATCAAGGCTGTGGAAAAATTTGATTATAAGAAGGGCTTTAAGTTTTCCACATATGCAACATGGTGGATACGTCAGGCCATAACACGGGCCATTGCTGACCAGGCGCGTACTATACGTATTCCTGTCCACATGGTGGAGACAATAAATAAGTTACTGCGCGTATCAAAGCAATTGCTGCAAGAATATGGAAGAGAGCCCAATGCCGATGAAATAGCCAAAGAGATGCAGATGCCTGTGGACAAAGTGCGCGAGATTATGAAGCTGTCCCAGGACCCTGTTTCGCTGGAAACGCCGATTGGTGAGGAAGAAGACAGCCATATAGGCGACTTTATAGCGGATGAAGATGTGCCTGCGCCCTCGGAAGCGGCGGCTTTTACGCTGCTGAAAGAGCAACTGATGAGCGTGCTGGAAACCTTAACCGAAAGGGAGAAAAAGGTTTTGATACTGCGCTTTGGGCTGGGTGATGGCAAGGCGCGCACACTGGAAGAAGTTGGCAAGGAATTTAATGTAACGAGAGAGCGCATAAGGCAAATTGAGGCGAAGGCATTACGCAAATTGCGCCATCCGGGGCGCAGCAAAAAATTGAAGGACTATTTAGAATAGGCGCAGGACCTACATATGGCCTGTGGGTCGTTTAAAATGAAGATATCGAAGCGCTTACAGAAAATTGCAGAGATGGTGAAATATCCTGCGATGGTAGATATTGGTACAGACCATGGCCTTTTGCCCATTTATATGGCGCGACAGGGCATGGTTGGTTGCGCTTTGGCCACGGATGTGAATCCTGGGCCCCTTGAGCGCGCTATGGAAAATATTGCCGCCGCAGGTTTGGCTGGTTGTGTCAAGGTGCAGCTTTGCGATGGGCTAGAGGGTGTATGTCCGCAAAAATACGAGACTTGCGTCATTGCGGGTATGGGCGGTGGCTTGATAATTGATATTTTGCAGCGAAACCTTGAGGCGGCTCATGGATTTAAGCAGATTATCGCCTCGCCTCAGCGTGATGTGGCTGATGTGCGGCGTTTTCTGCATCAAAGCGGATTTTGCATTAATGATGAGGATATAATAGAGGAAAAAGGGAAATTTTACAATATATTGGATATATCTAGCGGCATCGAAGAGGCATATGATGAAAAAGGCTATGTCTTTGGAAAGATTTTGCTGCAAAAGAAATCTGACACCATGAAAAGATATGTGGGCGCAGAGGTTGAAAAGGTTAGAAAAATTGGCAGAGGCGAATTGGAAGGATACTTACAGTTGTGTTTAGAGGTGATGGGATGTCTGTGAAAATGAGCAAGATAATGGAAATTATTGAAAATTTGGCACCAACGCATATCGCTGAAGAATGGGATAATGTGGGGCTTTTGGTGGGGCGGCGTGATGCTGATGTGTCTAGGGTGCTTGTTGCTTTGGATGTGTTGGATGCCGTTATTGATGAAGCCATTGCCCAGGGTGCTGAGGCTATCATCACCCATCATCCGCCAATTTTTAAGCCTATCAGCCGTATTAGTGATGAAAGCCCTCTTGGCCGTCGCCTTTTGCGCTTGATAGAAAATAAAATCTGTTTGTATACTGCCCATACAAATTTAGATGCAACTGATGGTGGCATAAATGATATGCTTTTTGACATCTTTCAGTTACAGAACAAGGAATATATTTGTGAAACTCGTCCTGGTGTGTTTTTGGGCCGCGCGGGTGTTCTATCTGAGGCAACTACTTTGTTAAACTTTACTGAAAGTGTTAAAAATACTTTAGGTTTAAGTGTTGTGACATATTGCGGCGATGGTGGTGCGAAAGTCCATAAAATAGGCGTAATTGGCGGTGCATCTGCCGGTGCGGACTTTTTTAAGGGTGTGCTTGCAGCAGGATGCGATACCTTCGTCACGGGCGATGTTAGATTTCATGCGGCGCAGGCCGCGATTGATATGGGCCTAAGCCTTGTGGATGCGACGCATTACGGAGGCGAGGTAATTTTTGCGGAAAGCATTGCGAAATATCTGCAAGAGAAGATTGGCGGCGTTGAAATTATTGTATCAAAAATAGATGGACAACCTTTTAAAACTGTGAGTTGCGGAGGTGGCAACTGATGTTAAATATTGTAGCAAATGGCAAGAAGTTTTTGGTTGAAGAGGGTGCAACCCTTGAAAAAATTGCCACAATGTTGGATGGTACACATCCTTATCTTCTGGCCAAAATTGGCCACGATATTTTGGAGATGCACCGAAAAGTTACGCGGGACTGCGAAATTGAATTTTTAGACCTAACCTCGACCCATGGATACCGTGTGTATCAGCGCACAGCTGTTTTTGTGATGATAAAAGCGGCACGCGAAGTTTTGGGAAAAAAGACACGTGTTGTTGTAGAGCATAGCATAAATAAAAATTATTATTGTGAAATTATGGAAGGGGACTTTGTCCTCACGGAAGATATATTGCGAAAAATTAAAGAAAAGATGGATGAAATTGTAAAGGCTGACATGGAAATTGTGAAGGAAAACTTTCTTTTGGAAGATGGCATCCGCATTGCAAAAGAGATGCATTTGCATGACAAAATGCAGCTTTTGGCCTATCGTACGGCATCGTCAGTTAATTTTTACCGCCTTGGTTGGTTTTACGATTATTTTTACGGGCCCATGGCCACAAGGGCCGGCATTTTGACCAACTTTGACCTCAAGCTGCAAGATGGCGGCTTTATGCTGATATTTCCAAGTCAGAATGACCCTTTGCAACTGTCAGAATTAAAATCTGTTGCTAAGCTAACCCAGGTTTTCAAAGAATCTAACAACTGGGCGCGGATTTTAAAAATTGATACTGTGGGTGCTTTAAATGACAAAATATGCCAAGGTATGCAAGGTGAAGTAATACGCGTAAACGAAGCACTGCATGAAAAATCTGTGGTGAAGATGGCTGACGATATCCACCAGATGGGCCGCAATGTGGTGTTGGTAGCAGGGCCATCGTCGTCGGGCAAAACCACATTTGCCCAACGCCTTTGTGTGCAACTGAGAGTTAACGGCCTAAAGCCCTATGCAATATCGCTGGACGACTATTACGTGGACAGGGACAAAACCCCGCTGGACAAATTTGGCAAGCCTGATTTTGAATCTTTATATTCTATTGATATTGCGAAGTTTAATGAGGATTTGCAGGCATTGCTTGCCGGCGGCACTGTTCAGTTGCCAAAATATAATTTCCTCACAGGCAAGCGTGAATATAAGGGCCATTTTCTTTCATTGTCCGCTGAAAGCGTGCTTGTTATTGAGGGCATACACGGCCTAAACCCCGAACTTTCACGAAAAATACCTGATAGCGCGAAATATAAAATTTTTATTAGTGCCTTGACGCAGCTAAATATGGATGACCATAACCGTATACCTGCGGCGGATACGCGGAAGATACGTCGTATCGTTCGCGACAGTCAGTTTCGTGGATTTGATGCTCGCCGTACATTAGAGATGTGGCCCTCTGTTGTACGTGGAGAATCTGAAAACATCTTTCCGTTTCAAGATGAAGCAGACATAATTTTCAATTCTGCTCTTATTTATGAGCTGTGTGTTTTAAAGCCATATGTTATGCCGCAGCTTTTTGCAATAGAAAAAAGCGCGCCGGAATATCTGGAAGCTGCACGGCTGCTGAAATTTTTAGATTGCTTTATGGTTATTGTGGAAAAAGAGGTGCCGAACAATTCTTTACTAAGAGAATTTATTGGAGGGGGATGCTTTAAAACTTGAGAGGATTTCTGATGTTTTTGATACCCTTAGTTTTAATTTTCAGTATTGTTTTTGCTATATATTGGGGTTCTATGCGGTGGCTTAAAGTATCCACCCATATTTTGTATTTTGACGACCTTCCAGAACATCTGGAAGGCCTTCGTATTTTGCATATTTCAGATTTGCACAGCAATGATAAAGAGCGCGCAAACCCTGATATTTGGCGACATGTGGACGGTTTGGATTTTGATATTGCTGCCATAACGGGTGATATAATTTTGGGACAGGCTTGGAACCATTCTGGCCCTATTTTGGAATTGGAGCCGCAAAGGCTGTATCTTGAAGCATTGGCTGCCCGCGTGCCGACATTTTTTGTAGAAGGCAACCACGAAGCTCATCATTATAGGCAAATGCTACAATTTATGGACGAAGTGGGCATTGCGTTTTTGCGTAATGAGGTGGTTATACTAGAAGTAAACGGCGGCCCCTTTGAAATAATTGGCACAAAGGATTTTTCCAATCTTCGCCGTGCTGGCTTTGACGATTTTTACGAGCTATTTGATGATGTAAGCGATAATTTTCAACTTGTTTTGACGCATCAACCCCAGCTCTTTGACCGCTTTAAGGACAGTGGCGCAAACCTTACGCTGGCGGGGCATACCCATGGCGGCCAGCTGCGCCTGCCGTTTTTTCCTACGATATACGCGCCAAACCAAGGCCTTTGGCCGAGATATGGCGCGGGGCTTTATCGTCACGGGGATGCTGTGATGCATGTGTCCAGGGGCATCGGCACCACATATTTTCCTATCAGATTTTGGAACCGTCCGGAAATTGCTGTTATAGAGCTAAGGTCTGGCAGTGGGCAGCGATGAAGACATATCACCTTTATCAACTTTCCTTCTTGACAAGTAAATTGTACAATGATATAATATTGTATAAATCATTTCTTGGAGGTGCGACATGCAAACTAGAGAGGTGCTATTGCTGTTAACAGACCGCTTTGCAGACTGGGAAGCAGCCTATGCGGCTGCTGGAATAAATTTGGTTCCGCAATATACGGTGAAAACAATTGCTGTTACAAATGAACCCAAAGTATCAATGGGAGGGTTGCGTACGGAAATTGACTTTATAATAGGGGATTATCATAACCTCGAAAATCTTGCGATGCTTATTTTGCCGGGCGGCTTTGCGTGGCACGAAGGCCGCCATGACGAGATAGCGGATTTTGTTAGAAAAGTACGAGAAGCACATATCCCTGTTGCGGCCATATGCGGCGCAACTATATTTTTAGGCAAGCATGGCTTTCTTGACAAGATAACGCATACAGGGGATGACCCGGAGCTTTTTCGAAAAGAGGATGGATACGGCGGTGAAAACCGCTATATATCAGCGCAGATAGCCGTTGACGATGGCTTCATAACGGCAAATGAAACAGCGGCGGTTGACTTTGCCCATGCAATTTTTGGCTTGCTTAAAATTCGCTCAGATGAAGATATTGATGCCTGGCGCAATTATTTTAAAAATGGCATGGCGTAATAGCTAGTTTTTTTGATACATTTTGCTATATGCCATCCGTAGGGGCGGCTTGTAGCCGCCCCTACATTAGTATTGAGGTTTTGCTTTACAGTGCGCCGTGTAGCACATATGTCGTAGGGGCGGCTTGTAGCCGCCCGCATATGCAGTGATATAATACATTGAGCAGGTTGCACGTCTGTAGGATAAACGGGCGGCTGTAAGCCGCCCCTACAAGCGGGTGGGTGGTTTTGTTATAGGGCTAATGCCGCTAGCTGGGTTGCTTCGCCCTTGAATTGCTATAATTATGCGCTTGCTATGATAGCGTCCAATTCTCTTTCGCATAGGCTTTCTTTTTCCAATAAGGCCTGGGCGATATTTTCCAATGTGTGAAAATTATTTTTTACAAGAGCCAAAGCCTCATCGTATAGCTTGCTTATATGCGCCTGACACTCCTTGTATCTGTCTTCGTCAGAAAGCTCTGCCAGTCCGGCGGATGTGCTCATCCCATATTTTGATACATAGTCCTTGATAATGCGGTTTGCGCGCTCTATGTCGTTGCTGGCTCCTGTTGTGACATTGTCCGCACCAAAAGTGGCCTCTTCTGCGGCGCGCCCGGCCAAAAGGGATATCACTTGGTTTTCAAGCTCGCGTTTTGTGAAATACATTTTATCAGGGGGCAGGTTTACGCAAAAGCCTGCGGCGCCCTTGGTAGAGGGGATTATTGTTATTTTCGATACGCTATGCTCTGGGGATAAGAGCTTTGTGGCAAGAGCGTGACCGCCTTCGTGATAGGCCGTTATGCGACGCTCTTTTTCCTTGATGGCACTGCGGTCCTTCTTTTCGCTACCCGCGATGATGGTATAATACGCTGTGTCAATCTCTTTTGGGCCAATTTCCGCGGCACCGGCTTTGGCGGCGTTTATCGCGGCCTCGTTAAGCAGATTTTCCAGCATGGCACCGCTAAAATACACGGTTTGGCGGGCCAGTTCTTCCATATCAATGCTATGGGCTAGGGGCTTGTTTTTTGCGTGGGTGGCCAGGATGTTTTTGCGGCCGGCGAGGTCAGGCAGACCAATCTCAACTTGTCTATCAAAGCGGCCGGGCCTTAAAAGGGCCTCATCTAGGGTGTCCAGGCGGTTTGTGGCGGCTATCACAACAATGCCTTCGCCGCTTGAAAAGCCCGACATCTCTGCCAGCAGGGCGTTTAGGGTTTGGTCTCTTTCATCATTGCCGCCCATGTTGCCGCTTGCGCGGGATTTGCCCACGGCGTCAATCTCGTCAATAAAAATTACCGCGCGGCCCGCGGCCCGAGCTTTTTTAAACAGCTCGCGCACGCGGCTGGCACCTACGCCCACATACATCTGGACAAAGTCCGACCCGCTTGTGGCAAAAAACGGCACGCCCGCTTCGCCTGCGATGGCCCTGGCCATAAGGGTTTTGCCCGTGCCCGGTGGGCCGTAAAATATGATGCCGCGGGGCATACGCGCACCATAGGTTGTATATTTTTCAGGATTTTTAATGAAGTCCACCACATCTTGCACAGATTCTTTTGCCTCGTCATTGCCGGCGACATGGTTAAAACCAACATCTACACTAATTTCGTCAGCTGCCGTAACATTAAGCGACATGGCGTTTTTGCCTGATGTTCTTGCGATCATTCTGATGACAAAAATAAACATCATGACGAAAAATGCAATTGGCAGCACAGAGGACAGCAGCCCTGACATTGCAAAACCTGTGCCTTCGCTAACCTCGATGCCCATAAGCAAAAGCTGCTCTTTAAGCGCGGGATTTCGGGGGTTGCTTGTCTCGTAAGTTACATCTGATGCATATGTATAAAATTGTATCATAGCCCCATCGCTCAAAACAACGTGTGACACCTGCCCATCTTCTGCCATGACCATAAATTCGGCATATGACACAAAGGCTGTGTCCTCACCCGTATTGTTAAAGTATATGAAAAACGCGGTTAATGCTATTGCGGCTATGGATATAAGGCAAATAATTTTGTTTTTCTTTGATTTCATCGCATTTACCTCCTGGCTTTTTCGTCTCTGCTTAATATTTCGGCATAGCGATGCAAAGTGAATATGAATAAAATGTGGAAAGAAGCATTTGACATTTCTGATGCTGTGTGCTATACTGCATTTATCAATTAAAGAGAGGTGCGACATGAAGTTATAGTTCAATTTCCTAAATCACAAGAACAGTAATTAGAAAAAGCCGCAAATTTATATGGCTTTGTTTGTGTTGGAATTGGACTGTAAAAATTTTTGTTGCGCCAGGGGTAATGCCCTATGTGCAGTCCTTTTCCGCGCGGAAAGGATTTTTTATTATGTTTACAATTTCATATGCAGCCATGGAAGATAAACAATATGTGATGTCGTACGGAAATGCCATGAAGGAAAGTGAATTTGACCTAAAAGTTAGAGACAAGCGGTGCTACATATTGCGCGAAAGTGGGAAAACCATCGGCACCATGCGCTTTAACCTGATTTTTGACTTTATACCCTTTTTGTCGCTAATGTGGCTTGAAGAGCCCTATCGTTACAAGGGTTATGGCACAAAGGCCATGGCCCATTGGGAAAATGAAATGGGTGCCGCGGGGTATAAAATGGTTATGATATCCACGCAAGTGGACGAAGATGCCCAGCATTTTTATCGCAAACTGGGCTACAAGGATATGGGCACCATCGTAATGGATATACCGCCCTACGAGCAGCCCCTAGAGATGTTTATGGGCAAAGCACTTTAAAAGTTGAACCTATTAGGAGGCAAAATTTATGAGAACATTTGAAGAAATGAAACAAATAATTGAGAGCATGGGAAACAATGATTATGCGATACCTGCTGGTGTTGCTTTGGACGGATTGATAGCCGATATGCTGCGTTTTGTGGGCACTGTTGATTCTGGCTTGCGAGAGGGCATATATGCAGCCTTTGACACATTAAACGACAATGAAGCTTTTTCCCACGACCAATTGCGACATATACTAAACACGGCTATTGATGAGCAGCATTTGTTTTTGGGCATTGGTGAAAGTGACACAGATGATGTTTTTACTCGGGCTTTCTCGTCATTGCTGGTTTGTGTAGCCTTATGCACATACGAAGACGACCCTTATTTGACAGATGAGGAGCTAACCAGCGTCAAAGAAACAATTTTACGATATATGTCCCAAGAAAAGGACTATCGCGGCTATGTTAAGGACAAGGGCTGGGCCCACGCCATTGCCCATGGTGCGGACATGCTGTTAAATATAGTGTATTGTGTGGGCCGCGAAGGCATATTTGAAGCCCTTGATGCCATTGTTGACGCTGTTTCCAACAAATACATCGTCTATGGTGCCTCAGAAGATGAAAGGCTTGCAGATGCTGTGATATCTGCAATTTACACATCGGTTTGCGACCGTCAAATTATAACAGCCGATGAGATATGCAGCTGGCTGGAAAAGGTTGGGTCGATGGTAGAAAGGACGACAATGCCAGATGACTATAACATAAACCTTAACCGCAAAAACTTTATGAAAAGTCTTTATGTCAAGGTTTTGCTTGATGTTGATGACGATTTTGAAGACAACAATGAGGTGAAAGACCAGATATGCACTGGGATACTTGATATCTTGCAAAAGATGTATGCGTGATGAAAATTTAAGGAGAAATGCAAGATGAGGAATTCCATACAAAATATTTATAATGCATGGTGCGATGATAAAGAATTTTCCGGCGTGTTTTCTGTGACGGGGCCTGATGGTGTTATTTTTCAGCAGGCCGGCGGATATCGCAATAAGGCTGAAAAGCTGCCCAATGAGGTGGATACAGCTTTTGGCATTGCATCCGGCACCAAGCTGTTTACGGGGCTGGCGGTGTGCAAGCTAATTGGCGAAGGGAAATTGTCGCCGGAAGATAAACTTTGGGATTTGCTGCCATATGATTTAGGGCAAATTGATAAGAGGGTTACGGTGCACCATCTGCTTACGCATACATCAGGCGTTGGTGACTATATTGACGAGGAAGCCGAGGACAGCGAAGAACAGTTAGCTGCGCTTAACAACAAATATCCATGCTATCTATGGAAGCGGCTGGAATATTATTTGCAGATGATAACGCATTTGCCGCCGAAATTTGAGCCCGGCGTGAGATATGGCTATTCAAATGCAGGATATATTTTGCTTGGACTGGCTGTTGAAGCTGTTAGCGATATGCCGTATCAGCAATTTGTGCAGGAAAATATCATAACACCTTGCGAGCTTCAGCGCACGGGCTTTTACCCCATGGACAGCCTGCCTGGCAATACCGCCTTTGGTTACATCTGCGATGAAACTACCAAAGAATGGCGCACAAATATTTTTGATATGCCTATCATCGGCGGCTCTGACGGCGGACTTTTCACTTGCGCACAGGATTTGGATAAATTATGGCGCGCGATATTTGCTAATGAAATTTTGTCTGAAAATATGACGCAAACTTTCTTAAAGCAGCATGTGGTGATGGATGAAGAAGATGGTGAAAGCTATGGCCTTGGCGTTTATAGCCTTGTTGACGGCGATAAGGGGGTATATTATGCTGTGGGCGGGGATGCTGGTGTGGCATTTTTCACGGCGTACTTTCCGCAGACAAAGACCGTAGCCTCTGCGCTGGCTAACACAAATACAGGCATTTATTCCCTAATTAGTGATTTGTTTGATGTGCTGGGATAAAAATATGAGGAGGAAACGCAATGATAGAGTTATGAAAAGCCACCGATGCCTTTTGCCATCTATAATGATGACAAGCTGGTGGGCTTTACCATTTTTTTGCTTTATGATTTATGAGGCGCATCAAGGCAAGGGGCTTGGGCGACAGGCCATGGTGAAAATTCTTGAATTTTTAAGGACATTTCCCCAAGGGGAAGTTGATTCTATAACGCTGTTATATGAACCGACAAATGAAGTGGCCAGAGGACTGTATGCGTCGCTGGGCTTTGTGGAAACCGGGCATATAGAAGATGGTGAAGTGGTTGCGCGCCTTGGGCTGCATAGCCGCTTAACTTAAAAATCCACACAATAAAACTTGTCTTTTTCCACAACTGCTTCGTCAGCTTCTCCTTGTGTGCCCTTAGGCACAGGTTGTCGTCGCTTCCTTGCATTTGTGAAAATCGTTTGCGCGAGCGCAAACAGCCTGCGTTTTCTTGTATGCCTTTTCAAGTTATAGTTAATTAACTTGCAAAATACCACAATTCATGCTATAATACTCCTATGGCATATGACACTAAATTTAGAGAAGTTGTCCTTAACCACATCGACAAAGGACACACCATAAGAGAAACTG
>Ga0123355_10003605_pt1 | contig 22290 bp, 15 predicted proteins | sample TergutEmb28metaG_3_FD_89872 | JGI IMG/M metagenome (GOLD analysis project Ga0123355, IMG submission 89872) | Embiratermes neotenicus P1 segment gut microbial communities from Petit-Saut dam, French Guiana - Emb289 P1 | ecosystem: Host-associated > Arthropoda: Insects > Digestive system > Gut ... | reverse complement strand
GATAAAATCGAGAAGAATGAGATGGGCTGGGCATGTGGTGCGTATGGGTGAGGAGAGGGGGGTGTATAGGGTCTTGGTGGGGAAACCGGAGGGAAGGAGACCACTGGGGAGACCTAGGCATAGGTGGATGGATAATATTAGGATGGATCTCCAGGAGGTGGGATGTGGGTATATGGACTGGATTGGGCTGGCCCAGGATAGAGACAGTTGGCGGACGCTTGTGAGTGCGGTAATGAACGTTTCGGGTTCCGTGAAATGCGGGGAATTTCTTGACTAGCTGCAAAACAGTTAGCTTCTCAAGAAGGACTCTGCACCATGGAGTAAGTAAGTAAGTGACTGAAAATGCAGATCTCTTAATATGTACACTTATTTGAAAGTTTTTCTGTGCAGTGAATAGTTTATTAAACGCATGGGAAAAATATTTTGAATTCGGTAGTATAAAATAGGTTGGTATTTGCAGTAAGGTGAATGATGTGTGCAGAGCTGAATAAGAAAGCATTTGGAAAATGCATGCTTGAAATTGGAGTACATCTTGTCACCTTTATGTAATGTGAAGTAATTCCTCTTCTGTGAAAAATAATTGTAATGCTTCCACAACTATCACATGAATTTCAGAAAGAATTCAGTGAAAATGAATTTAAGGGCTAACTTCACAATGTGCTGTATGTATACAACTGTAGCTTCTTTTATGTTCCAGAGGTGTGATATCTTTAGCAGAGAAGCTCATATAATTTGAGTGTTGTGTATAAAACATGCAACAAACATAACATGTCTAGATTCAAGTCATGTGGGATGTTTTGCTGTAAATAGTTCCCAACATTTCAAAGGATCATAATGCTTTCGCCTTGAGGGTCATGGGAGCTTAAGAGGCATGAATAACAGGTCCCCATATTGTAAAGATATTTATAGTAAATTTATCTGATGTTGTTGATTTGCCATTTTGTTGACTATAAATCTTGCAGGATGTGGCCAGGTGTTAGGTCATCTGCAGTTACTGCAAAAGCTGTTATTTGATAGTATTCATTAATACCAATACCAAAATCTGAGGATGGCATTGTAAAGAGTTGGAGGATCTGATGCAGTGACATGTTTCATATTGCATGTTTTATGATAAATAGAACTTTTTTTTTAATTTTTTGACACAGACTTTATACCCAGAAGGTCCCACATTTTATTATTGACTCAGATGCCTCTCCTGATTGGTTCTACTGATGCTGTTTATGAAAACTGTGGAAAAGCATTTAATAGTAGGCCTGACAGATTTTTTGCAATTTATTATATAATTTAATCCTCCAGTTTGATGCTTCAGAGTCCATATTTTATGTGAAAACTATTGTTTGTCACTTCCTGCTGCCACTGTGCTTTGTGTGTGGGTGGTCAGTTGGGTGGGCTACTTTAATAGAATGAATGAGCTGACAGGAAGTGGCAACTTAGAGTTTTCAAGTGACTCTGTATATGGTCTCTGAAGTTGAAAAAGCCATGTTATATAAATGAACATCTCATGACAAATACAGTGTAAAGTAAACAAAATAAGCTGCATTAACCTAGCTTACAAACAATCTCTCTTACAGTGGATTTGTTGTAGAAATATACAAGTCTGTCTAAATATTAAAAAAATTGGCTTTTCTTTGACTTTTACAGCTGAATGTAAATATTACAAGGTTTGTTATTAATTTATATGTATTGGAATTTGTCCTTATATTTTTGTTAAAACACATGTTTTGGAAATAGACACTGGTCACATCATCAGGTAAATAAATAGAAATATGAAATTTAAACCTATTATGTATTCATGTATTGAGCTAGTCTGTATCACCAGAACGTTTGTGTGTCATGGGAAGAGACATAAGTATATGTTTATCATATTGCAGACATACTGAATTATATGTTGAAACTGTCAGAATTTCATGTACTTGCCATTGTCACTTCTCGTGGTTTGCTGATAATGGATGATTTATGTGTGTATATAGATGTTTGGGGTGATTTTTATTTTATCCATTATTATTTTACTTTTTTTCTGATGTGAAATTTTGAATGAGCTACTTTATAATGCCAGTTCATTAAGTGTTCCATTTGAAATTAGGGAGCCATGCAATGACCTTGGATGATAAAGCTAAATAACGTGTTTAATTTTGTGATATTTCACTGAAGGAATGGCATCAAGAATGTTATGGAGACTGTAACTGTCATAATCATTTTCACTTAACATTGATTTCATGATGCAGTAGTTTATGTGTGCAGTTTGACAGTTACAGTTCATGTAATTGATAACACTGTGCATCTCCATTTTGGAATGTTGAAATACTATTGACTTTTTTCTATTGTACAAGGAGGCCCAATCTGATATTGGGCTGCTGTGGTAGTGTAGCTTGTTAATATTCTCCGGCATGTTGTATTATCAGTAACAGCAGTCAGTAGATTTGAATCTTGCATAATTGTGATGTACTGTCCTTGGGAACGTTTAATGTCCAGTGGTGGCACAATGTATCCGGATGGTCCCATGTTCAAATATTTGGCCCAGAGAGCAGCTGTTCTGACTGAAGTGTTATGTGATTTTTGTCATTTTGTCCAGCCAAATACAGGGAGAGTACCTTATGCTAGGCTGTCTACTTCCTGCCACATTATTTCAATTCATTATTCACTAATTCTATCTTTTAACACTACATGATATGAGCTACTGCAAGCACTATTAAATAAGTCATAAGTAAAATATGTAAGAACCTTTACTAAAAATAACACCTAATTTAAATTCGGGGCAAAGTACAATTGGTTTGGAAATGTCGTGTTGCATAGTTAACAGAAACCTGAATTTCACATTAAGTCTATAAAATTTATTTGTTTATGGTGGTGACATTCCATATAGTAGAATGTGAATTGTAACATACGTTGTGTGAACTTCCCCTGCCAACATACTTATCAGTATCATTTTATTTGTATGGTGCTGGAATTATCGTACACAGCATTTTCTGCTTGTGCTACATCAACAACAACAAGAACAACAACAACAGTTGTATGGTTTTTGTTCATAATTGCAATGTATGCAGATTATTAATTGTGTGTTATTTAAAAGTGCTATAATTGCTAAGATCATATTGCATCAGTAATTGATGGATCAATAGATGGATGGATGGATGGATGGTTGAATGAATAAATAAATATGTTTGGAACAGAAGTGGATTGATAGTGACAGGAGAAAACAAAAAGATCCAGAGAACACCCTGCTGTAGCACAACTACATCACAAATCCCACACAGACTGGCCTGGGATTGAATCTGGGCCCACAGAGTGAGTGGCCAACAATTAACTGTCTGAGCTATGGCACGGTCTCTGTTGTTACATTAACCCTTTAAATGCCGAGTTAAATCCCATCTGCCCTTTGCTAGCATAATTCGGTGCTTACCATATTTTCCACGTTAGCAGGTAATGGGTTAATAGATGTGTATTATTAGCCTTTTGTTTGGCATGGCTCATTTTTTATTTCTCATCAAATTAGGTGTTGAGAAACTTTTTTCTTCGAAGTAGATGTATCTGGTACAAGGAACGATGACAAAGTAATTGGATTGAAGTTCGTTTTGTGATTTTCGGTATTATTACATCATGTATTCTGGTAGATGGGTATGAACATTTTGGAAGAACATTCTGTGTCCATCTTCAGGGTTGAAGCAAGAAGAATTGAACCTACCAAATTTCATTGTCATAAACACCAAAGAATGGAAAATGAATTTTTATCACCACAAACATTCAAAATTGTACAGATTGAAGTTACTTCTCCAAATTCAGGACAGGTATTGCTTTATTGCATGTAAAAGCTGTATTTATATCACTAGTCAAACAAATAAGATGGGATTAGAAATAAATGAAAAAAAGACAAAATATATAATACTGTCACAAAAGCCTTACAATGAAAATGAATATGTAAAAATTGGTACTTATAATTTTGAAAAAGTGAAATACTATACATATCTTTTTATAGTTTTAACAAATAAAAATGTATTAAGACCAGAGCTTGAAAAAAAGAATTACAAATGCAGAATCAGTCAGTACTCTGAGTAGAAAAAATAAAAATCTAATACATCATTATGACCAATGGCTATATACAGAGCAGAATCTTGAATGGCTGGCTTTTTTTGGAAGAAACGTTTTAAGAAGGATGTGTGGGGGAATAAAAGTAAATTAAAATTTAAGTAAGTGATATAATAAGGAATTAATTAAGCTGTATGGAGGTAAAGGTATACTTTCATTTGTCAGAATAAGTCATTTGAGTTAGATTTTTCATGTTAATAGAATGGGTAGTAAGAGAATAGTAAGTCAAGTGTTTAATAATAATCCCCTGGAAGCTGACTAAGAGGATGACAAAAGAATACAGATGGTGGAATTGTTTACAAACAAATATTAATAGATGCAAAATTAAAAACTGGAAAGTGAGGGCCAAAAATAGAGCTGAATTGGAGAAGTCCACTAAGGAGGTGAAGACCAGCATTGAACTGTAGTGCCATATAAGAAGAAGAAGAATTGGCTTCCTTGCAAGTTAAAAATGATTACCATGTCTCATGTATGTTCTCTGCAGTAGTAGTTTTATTCATTTCAGGTTACTTGCTAAACATCTGGAGTGATGTGGTGTTTGCCATACCCCTTGTAGATTTGTAGTATAACAGAGATGTGTTATAATGTGTGGTAAAATATTTGCACCAGTGTTCAAGGGTAAGGGAAATTGATAGAGTATTGTGTTGTCCCACATAGATAGAGGCTGCATGATGAGCTGATCCCTTGTCCAAGGAGTTCTGTGAAAATGTAGGCCTAAAACAGATAAAAAAAAATTGTGCTGTATAATGCTGCAGATTTTCACTTTCAGAATGAATTCTAAATTGTAACAAGCTAGGCGGCTTGATTCATGCAACTGACAAAGTTTTGTATGATGGGAAGTGTAGAAATACTAAAAGATGGGGGGTTTTGTGTGGTGTATTGCTGTATCTTTAGTCTGAAATACAAAACATATGGTGGTTACCGCACCGTTGATTAGTACATGAGATGCACAGTTTTAATGAGTGTTTTGTTTAAATAATGGCACAAAAGTGGTAGTAGGATAATGCTAGTGTTTAAGTAATAAGTATCACAATACACATAAAGTGTTATTACTGTATTGCAGGCTGCAAAGTGTGCTATAAAAGTTGAACTGGTGAATGACAACTATACAGAATTAAAAGGAGAAATAGCTGGACCGCCAGAGACGCCTTATGAAGGAGGGACCTTTGTGTTGGAAATAAAAGTTCCAGAAACTTATCCATTTAATCCACCAAAGGTAAAGTGAAGACAGATGATTTATAATTACAACTTGCAGAGGTATGTGTTGATCAGCTTTTCATGGACTCAGTTTTGAATATTTTGATACACCAGTAATTTTGTACTGTAATGGTGAAATCACAGTGATAAGTACAGATCTTAGAATTAAATATTTGCTAGGATGAATGCTCTTTCTATTCATTAAGGTTGCAATGGTTGGGGTTGTGTGGCACACATGAAAATTAGAAATTCCTACAAAAGTTGGGTCAAAACTTGAAGCCAAGAAGGGACATTGAGAGAAAGGGGAAAGTTGCCATTTTTTAAAGTACAATGTACCCTTGATTATCCGTGTATGGATTTTTTCCGTTTTGCTGATTATCCTTGTATGATTGTAAGTTGCTAAAGAGTGATGAAGGTGGGAGATAACATGATTTAGTGCCAAATGCTTGAACAAAATCCTCAATACCAACAAAAATTATGGACTATTTATATAAACCAAGGATGTCTGCTAGTAAGATGTATGTGTATTATGTATATAATATATAAGTTACAATTTATTTTTTGTTCGTGACATGATAAAGTATGTGTTTTTGATCATCTGTGTTTATCAATTATTTGTGCACCCCTTTTCCCACCATTAACCTGGATAATCAAGAGTACACTATATTAGTGAACCAAAGTAACATATTTGGTATACAATTATGTATTAATATTCACAGTCACACACAACACGTTTCCACTTGTGTGATTGCGAATATTTTTGTGTGCTTGTTATTGATATGCCAATGGGGATGTTCCACACGTAGATATTCGGTATAGTTTCTGGGCAGCAGGCTGGACAGCCAAGGACTCATGGTTCTTTTCCTGAGAGGAGCAAGAGATTTATCTGTTTTACTAAGTTGTACAGACCGGCTCTGCGGTCCACCTAATCTCCTGCTCCGAAGGTACCATGGTATGCCCAGGCATACAGTGGCTGGGGTGTGAAGCTGGCCATGTCTGTCTAGTGCCAAGGTTAAGAATGAGTGGACTGGTACCTCCACCTCCTTCATTGCATGGACAGGAGCATTTACTTCATGGTTGAAGAAGGGCATGTAGGTGCAGATGGAATTGAACTGTTTCAGGATGTGGCCCATTGACAGACTTTACTGTGTACTGTGTTCAGTCATTTGGTTGCATGAAACATCAGAGAGTTCCTTGACAAGCTAAATGGCTGTTGTTATTGATACCAACTTTCAAACATAAGACACTGCACAGGGCATTATTGAGAAGTTAAGAATTTTGTAGTACTCTGGCTGACCATTCAACTTGAGAATTACTTTTTTAACTTCAGTTATGTGAAAACGTTACTATCTGTGACACATTTTGTTTTTAAAACTTGTATAGTTGTGGTAAAGGTTTGTGGGGTGTAAGCAAATAAATTGTTTTAATTTTTTTTAGGAATACAGGATCTAATACTGATATATGACAATAGCAAATAATATTGTTAATTTTCAAACAAAAGAAGTCTTTAAAGTGTTGGTTGATCTACTTGTATAAGTGTGAAAGACACTCGCACAACTGAATCTTGATTGTGAATTCTAGTAAGTCAGAGGCATACCATTCCAGGGTAACGGTTGTGTAAAGTGGTGCCTGTGTATGAAACTTTCCTTATGTCACCCATCTGGTACCTAGAATTTTGAGGTGGGTCCTAGATTTTTGGAAAATTTGTGGACCCAGAGTTATTACTTGGTTTTATATCTATGTAGGTTGGAGAAAGATGCCATTGCGACATACCATTGCATATCACCAGAGCAAAAGGGCTGATAAAATTTGAAATCCACCCTCCTCTTTGGAGGGTACTGGGGGCCCTTTTCTTAGGGGTGAAGCTGACTGCTCACCTCCATCTAGTGCTGAGGTTTAGAATAAGTAGAGCTATACCTCAACTTTTCCAATATGCCTTTTTAGGGAAAACCTGATGTTTTAGGATTAGAGGTCACACATGAGAAATGGAGCAGAATTTTTTAATAATATTTCTCTTGTCTGTACAGGTACGGTTTATAACCAAAATATGGCATCCCAATATATCCTCTGTAACAGGAGCAATATGTTTAGATATCTTGAAAGATCAATGGTAAGCATATATTTACAATAATGTCTTGGAGTTACAAGATGCAACATTTCTTACCATACTATTTTCTTCATTGTCTAATATGGAAATAATTGCATATGCATAACCAGTTTATTTTAATTAATCATTCAACAACTGTAAGTGGGCTACAGTGTTTAATATCACATTGTAATTCTTTTGAATCACAGTGGTTGTTTACCCAGAGCAGTGTTTCTCTGGTTGAATTTGATGGTTGGCTAGTGGGAAAAGAAGTCTAAAAAATAGGTACTTTGATTAAGGATTAAAAAATTCTAAAATTTATTTTGTAACTGGGGAAAATACACTGCTTGGAAAAATAAAGACTTTGTTTTTGCTGTGTGTGTAGTACTACATTCTGTTCTAATTTTTTTGTTTATTTTTCCCTCTACTGGTTTTTTGTTTTCTGTTGTAAAATGCCATCTAATTTGCTGTTATTCCACTGATATCTGCTTTGATTCCTTTCCATGTTTCTACTGTGTCTTTCTGTTCTGTATGTTAATATGTGCATGTAGGAAACTGTGACTGTTTTTACTTTCTTTAAATCCCATCTCAACGTTGAGCCACAAAACCGCTTCCCTCTGGCAGCCAACAGTCTGAACACTGAAATGTTTGGTGGTCATTTCTGAATGTGTTGTGTTGAATAATTGCTGGACGTACAGTATGCAATGTTATTAGATGGCACAAGGCTTGTCTTATTTGCTTGATAAGAATCTGAAGACCATTCTGCGTGCATCGTCTGCATCCCCTCATAGAAGAAAGCTTTTTAGCACCTAAATTATTGGGCTGGCAATTAAGCCAAAGAAAAACATACCAAACCCTCTCCTAAGAGACTGGTAAAATTTTCCTGCATTTTTTATTCTTTCTGTGATTTTTTCTAGCTCTCTTCCATTTATGTGCATTAACATTAAATACTTTGCCACTCATTTGTTATATCTCTTGAAGTTACTTTTGCATGCATTAAATGATTTCATGATCGTCTTGCACAGGGTGAGATAATCAGTGTTGGACTGTCACTATAAATTTTTTCTGGAAACTTAATACACATCTTGTGACATATTCATGATATGTGTAACGTGCTTCATTAGTATATCATTTTGCTTCCAGGGCTGCAGCAATGACACTGCGAACGGTTCTTCTTTCTCTTCAAGCTCTGCTTGCTGCTGCGGAACCTGATGATCCACAGGATGCCGTTGTGGCTAAACAGTTCAAAGAGAACCAAGATATGTTTAGGCAAACAGCTCGCCATTGGACATTCATCTATGCCGGAGGTACACATGTGTATTGCAGCAACTTTAGCTGTATGTAGTGAAGAATTTATATAATATAGGATTTAGGAGAGATGTTTAAAACCTTTTTAATTTCAGAATCACCGCTAAGAAAATCACAAACAGAAGAGCATACAATGTAGTTTTATGCTTCTCAAATTTCAGCAGGACTATATGATGTTGTATTTTATACATTAGAATTCCTTTAATCTGGGCTAAAGAAAGCACTAGATAGTGAAGTAATTTTTTTTTTTTGCACGAACTAAAGTAGGTACACCCAATAGTATTTGTTGTGCTGAATTCAAATATGTTGTTAGTTTTTTTTCTATCAGGCAAGGCTTTTAAGTCACGCATGGTTGAAGTTTGAAGGAAACCTGTATTTGCATTATATTGCAGAGAGTATATACATTACCTAAAAAGTAACAGTGGATGACTTTCTGCTATATTTTGCCCGAGGAACATCTCTTCCAAGTGTCCATCAGCCAGCATACAGGGACTCCACTTGCCTTGGTGCCACTTTTCCATTGTGGAAGTGTCCTGGTGAAATCACTTACTCATCGCTCACTGCCCCAAGATGTTTTGGGAAGAATTCTAAGTGACAGTCTAAGAAATGCACCTGGAAAGACATTACACCCCATAGCTTTGTACAACTGTACAATATCAGCTACCATATCACGATAATTGCCTACCTTTTGATTTCCCAAAAATATTGTAGTGACTTTTTTTTATGATATCCATGCTGTTTATTTAGCTGGTCTTCCAGTTTTACATCCTATATTAATGCTCTTGTTTTAGGTCCAACAAATGCCACTTCTTTGATTTTAGTATCACTTATCCTGGGAAACATATTTTCCAGATACATAAATCAGCTCTATTTTGATACATTGCCTTGACAAAATTTTTTATGAGCCCAAAGTTTGCTGTGCAGTGAAGGTAAACAAACATTTTTGGGTTTCATTAAAGGATTATTTACTGCATTTTTCTGTCCTGGAATAAGCAATTTGAACCTGTCACAACAAAGTCCAGTACACCACTAGCAGTGCAGTGTTCCTGAAGCAGAACTTGCTGTTGGTTTCATGTCCCATTGTGTCAGTACATGTCTGAGCTTGCACAGTCTGGCAGTCTGGGATGGGGTCACCTGCCTGCTGTCTTTGTAATGATTATGTTTTCATGCCCAGACTTTGTTTGAAATATACGAGGGAGAGTCAAATGAAAACCTTAAAAATTAACATACAATTATATTACAATATTTAAGGTTTTCATTTGACTTACCCTCATAATAAAGTGCTTCAGCCATATATAAATCATACTGATAGTATGATTTAAAAAAATAAATTTGTTAAAATTCTGTCATATAAAACTGTAGGTGGTAGAACATATATAATAACATATTTGAATGCAGCGTGGAAGCATACATAAGAAACAGAAATTAGTTTTCATGTGACAAAAATTATGTTTACCAGTGTAATCCAGCACTCCCGATATAGTTCAGCAATTGAGGAAAATTGTCCCAAGACAGGTACTTCTACCATCGGTAACTTCCGGTACATGTACCGAATCTGTGACTTTATATTGGGTTACCTCGCCCTTTATTGAGCTTATCAAGCTATTACCATGGCTTTAACACATCCCAAGATGAGCAGACAAGGTAATGCTGCCAAGAGAAAACCTGTGGCTTTAATAATTCATAGGAAACTTGATGTAATTAGGAGACTTGGAACTGGAGAAGCCAAAGTGTAGTTATGGCTTCATAGAATGTTAGATCATAACTGTTTATGATATAAAGAAATGAAAGTAGAAATTGTGATTGTTTATGGCATCAAGTGAAAATGTGAAGGGCTTTTTCAAGCAAAAGGCATTGAAAGAGCCTAAGCACAGTTGGACAGGGTGTTTTGTAAGTGGTTTACAGTAATTCATTTCAAAGGAAACCCCATGACTGGTTCTGTGATAATTTAAAAAAGGTAAATCTTTTTATGATGAAATGAAAATAACTAACACGTACCCATTTTCTGAGAGCTGGCTGTGAAATTTTAAAGAACCAGCAGGTGATGTAGATACCCAGATGGAATAATCCTGCGAGCAGTTGTGCAGCCCAAGTATAGGTGCAAGTATCAAAAAATTACCTGTAACAACTCAGGTCAGTAGAGGTACTGTCTGAAGACCTGGAATATATGATAATCCAGCACCTGTCTGGTCCTGTGGGTACCAGTTTGTAGGAAATCTGCTGTCCTTCGGCAACTGACGAAAATGGCCCCAAGTCTGGAAGTGTTCTAAAAAGGCCTCAAAGAGTGTAAATCAGCTGCTGTGGTATCTTCTGACTCCTTGTCTCCTACTCTGTCAGTTTCTTCAGCTGTGGTAACGCCTCAGAAAAACTAGAAAGGGACCCAGATACGTTAGAATCAGCAGTTGAAATAGATATCCAAATGGGATACTCCTCTGATTAGTTTGGCAGTCCACCTGTGACAGCAGAAACAAAAAGTTACTTCTTAAGAGCTTAGGTCAATATAGGTACTGTTTGATAATCTGAAATATTTAATATTCCAGTACCTGTCTGTTGCCGTGGGTATGGGATTGAAAGAATTCTACTGTCACTAGTTTCTGTCTATGTAGAACACTGCCATGTGCTGTGAGTTGTGCACCAGTCGACAGCAATGCAGTAGGCTATCCATTTGTACATCAGTGTGGGCTTTCTTGAGAATCTTAACAACATAAATAACAAAATTTTTTTCAGGTCCACATAAAAATTCTGACTTTGAGTTGAAGATTCGAAGACTTACTGATATGGGAATTGAGGATCACCAAGCAAGAGTAGCATTATCTTCATACAACTGGGATTTGGAAAGAGCCACTGAGCAACTTTTTAGTTAGTTAAATCTAAATAAGCTAGTTAGTGATTGTAATCAGGGAGATAAAGTCATGCTGCCATTTGCTACTTTGAAACCCAAACTGCTTTGTGTTTTAATGAAAAGCACATGATTGATGCCAATTTCTTGTAATTTTTAATTTTTGTTACTGGAAATGCAGAACTGATGTGTAATTCATATTACAGGCAGTCCTCTAGTTTCAATCATAATGTGTTCCTGACAATGTGTACAAAATTTGAACATGCGGAAGTTGAGCAGTAGACTCGTATGCTGTAAGAGATTCCATTCTCAGAGGGCTAAAAATGTTATAAAACCCATAATTGTAGTACACGTGATCTGAGTTTGTACACCTCTCTGTTGTACAAGGTACTATATGTGATTGTTTGATATATTAAAAATATGAATTAAACATTAATGTAGACAGAAAAAGTTAATTTTCTAATGTGACTTTTACTTCTAATTGTAGTTCTTTCAGCATACTTGAAGTGTTATTTCATGTACAGAAGAAACTGATTTTCATGTTGGACAGAAGGACTGGTTGATGATTTTCAAAGGATTAAGCAGGCGATTGTCTTACTGACTATGATGGTGTCCTGTTAACTTTCTTAAAGTATTTGTCAAGAGAATGTTGGCACACTGACCTTCTGCTCTTGATAAAGCAGCCTATAGCAAGCAGTGTTTCTGTCAACAGTTCCATGAGTTGTGAACTTTTGTCACCATTTGGATTGTATTCTTCCGTGATGTTTGGTAATGATTCAAGGTAGGCAGAAGCATAATTCATTGTCTTAACTGTCAAAGTCTAGTGGAAGGACTTTGACAGCTATGATGGGCTTCAGATGGCACCTGATTTGCCTCAATGCATGTCAGTTAGATCTTTATTGGACATAGGCTGTGAGTGAGATGCAGACATTTCATCCTCATCTTTGGTGCTGATTTCCAAGTTCAGTTGATTCAGAATATGAACAACTGCAGTAACAGCATCAGGGGCAGGTTCTTTTATCTCAGCCCTGGTATCTTCAGTATTATTGACCTCATCCAGATGTAGCCTCTCCAGAATTTGTTTTCAGTAGGTCCGTATTTTTGTCTGTTGCCCAAAGACCCCCACTGACTATTCTGCTGATGTAATATATCTTAAAGGTGGCTGCTACTGCCTGATCCATAGGCTGAACATCACATATCATATTTGCAGGTAGAAACACAGCTGTAATTCATGGCTAGAAGCCCTGTAATGATTGTGGAAGCCCATGAGCATTGTCCTAATTAACAATGCCTTGAATGTTTAATTATACCTCCTACAGTATTGTCTTGCAGCTGGAACAAAATTAATACTAAACCAATTCAAAAAACTTTTTTCCAGTCATCTAGGCATTTGAATTAGCTTTACAAATGACTGGGAACATTCTCTTAATCTTCTTTTCAAAGCTATAGGATTTTCTGAGTGGTAGACTAGCATGGGCTTGAGTTTAATTTGCTGCATTGCCACCAGCTTGTCCTGAACTACTTTATACCCAGTGCTCATATCTTAGCCTTTGTCACATTCTGTATCTTTTTCCAAAATAATCCCATCATATCAGCATTAAGAAACTAGTATTTAGAATAACCCCCTCCTCAATAATTCCAACAAACTTTGTAAAAACTTCTTGTACAGCTTCTTCATTTGCACCAACAGATTCTCCAGCCAGTTTAACATTATGCAAGCAAGCCCCAAAACTATCAAACCACCCTTTGCTTGCCTGAAATTCTGGAGGCAATTCTCCTAGGTGTTTCTTATCGCCATACAAACTGATAGCCTTAGCTAGTATTTTTGAGACACTTACCAGAATGGTGGTATGCTGATCTTCAATCTGTAATTTTCAAGATCTTTTCATTTCCTCCATCAACACACCACACCTCTTAGACACATTCTTTGATGAAATGTTTCCAACATTTCATTTTGTATTTTTAATTTTGTTCTTTTTCATCACAATTGAACATTCAGACCACCAGTGTAAGTCCATTAACCATTCAGGTGAGGCTAAAGATTGATGCCTTTAGTGTGCCTAATGATTTCCATCTTTATTTTAATTTTGCTAAGTTAATTAAACATATATGACAGTGCATTAATTGGAAAAAATGAAATAGAAATAATAAACTTTTTGTAGAAATGGAAAACATTGCCAGAAAGTTCAGATTACAGATAAACCAAGAAAAGACAAAATATATGATAGTGGAAAGGAAAAACAGTTTAAAGAAAAATAAAATAGGACCTTTGAAAATAAAAAATTACAAATTTGAAAGAGTGGAAAATTTTAAATATTTAGGAGTTTTACTTAATGAAGATAACAGTAACCAAATAGACTTGTAAGAAAAAATAAAAATGCTAACAGAACATATTTTATTCTGCAAAAAGTTTTTAAAAATAAAAACATGTCAAAGAAACTAAACTTAAGACTAAGGAACACAACAATAGACAAAATGTTAACATATGCATCAGAAACTTGGACACTAACAAAGGGAGATAGAAACCAATTGAACATTTTTTAAAGGAAAGTATATAGAAGAATTTTAGGTCCAGTTTATGACAATGAGAAAGAAAATTAACCAGTAAAGAGATTTATGCAAGTGTTGAAAAACCTACTGTAATAGAGACAGTAAGGTTAAATAGATTACGTTGGTTTGGGCATGTACAGAGAATGGAAGAAAATAGAATTCCCAAAAGGATATTATATATGAATTTTGGAACAACAAGGTTGAGAGGTGGACCAAGAAATAGATGGCAAGATGAGGTGAGAGGATGGAAGAATAGTTTGTGGAGAAGGGTGGCAGGGAAAAGTACATAACAGAGAGGAATGGAAGAAGCTCCTGAGAATGGCAAGGAATTGTCGCATTCTGCACATGCCAATGGAATGAATGAATGAAACATACACTACTTATTACAAGTATTATCACTTTCATTTTCTTGTTTCCTATTCATTTTTATAAAATAATAAGGGCTAAATGCAAGATAGTGTTCAGATAAATGCACAAATGAACACTGCTATGTAGACTAAGATGGTGACAGTGCTGAAACCAGATGTTGGCTGGTGGCATGTTTGTCAGCTGATGTATGAGAGTCCAGATTTGGCATGTGAAAGATGGGTTATGGGTGGCAGTATATGATGTATGGTGGTGCAGGTTGTATGAAAGTCAAGGACTGTCTGTATATTGAATATTGAAATCAGAGGCACAAAACTAAATTTGTAGGGTAGTGTAGTGTATTAAACCCCTTGAAGACAAAATTTAATCTACATTATATAAAAAGATTTATTTCATACCTCACAGAGAATGCAGAATGCTTGCATTAGAAAAACCAGTCTGTGAATGCCATTTGGGGTAACAATTGCTGTTAGTTCTGAGAATCATCCAAAATGTAAATATAATAGGTGGAAAAAAATATGGAGATAGTAGTGTTAAACTTGTGGTACATAATTTACTAACCACAAACCTTTAAAGGGTTAATATTCATGAGAGTAAAGTGGTCTTATATTTAAGTTAATTACAGCACGGTTTTAAACAACAGGTGAATTTCATGGTATCGTGGTACATGTATATTCATTCAGCAAACACATCTGTAACATGTTCATATTTTTCTTTAATATGTATAGTTTTTTAATAACACCATGAAGTTAAGTAGTATGTTGTAAAATTGCTAGGGTCTTTATTTCAGTAGAGTTGGATGTATTGGGAATTATCAGTGATTTTCAGGTTTTTGTACTTCAGAGAATCACTCACCATTCTGAATGGAAGCAACAGTTTGCCTACCAGTGGTATGGATATCTCAGCACATTGAGTACCAATGTTAAGATGAATAATTGGTACTTAAAACTGACAGGCTGTTTATAACTCTTTATTTGAGGGCTATGTATCATGTGTAATAACCAGATTTGTGATGACATATTGTAGGCAAACATGAATACTTTTTTTTCTCCACACAAGCAGTCATGGTGGATGACCTATGCTCTCATGAAATGACCTTCTTTTGGGTTGTGGACCATATATTGGTTAAATGTTCTTATGTTTCAGAGGAACATACTGTCTTCGTCTTCAGGGGGACTGGTTCAGGTGGATGCTGAAGTGATATGGAAGAATACTGTTGTCAGTTATATAGGACAGTTTAAGGGTGTTTGACCATTCACAGCTACAGAAGACAGGAATAAGGAATAGGAGTATCCTAAGCCAGTGGGATTTAAGATGTCCAAGAACATTGCTGTTTCCAGGCTTCATTAGTAAGATATTTGGAAATAACATGTAAAGTGCCTGGTCTGATCTCTGACTTATTCAAGGCTAATATGTCCGTTACTAGATCATGGAAGCCCCTGATCCATTTCTGAAGTGAAAGAAGGCATCTGGCATTCTCCAAAAATTATTTTCAGTATTGACACCCACTATGCAGTTAGTCTCACTGGTTATCTATCCAAGTGCTATCATGCCTACTACAGCATAACAGCAGGCACAGCCCAGACCAAGTTACTTTGCTCATTTATCACTGTGGAAATGGTAAATCTCACTTGCCTAGGACTATTCTGTTTCCTTTTCCCACCTTCTGTAGCTGCTCAGCCAGACATCCTCAAACAGTCCTATATAAGTGACACTTTGTTTTCTCTGTAGCTCCTCAGCATCTGCTTGACCCACGTCAGTCACCCTGAAAATGAAGGCAGTATGTTTCTCTGAAACATCAGAACATCTAATTGCTACATGGTGTACGAACCCAAAATAAGACCTCTGATAGGCAACCACTGTGGAAGCCTGAAAACTCTTTGAATTTCTTGTTCTCTATCACTGATCTCAGGCAATGTGTGATTTGCAGTGCTTTTTCCTCCACATAAAGTTGTAAGATGTATAGTAACATAAAAGCAGTGACTTTTCCTTTCGTTAATAGTCAGATGGAAATATGACAGTGCTTTGGGGATCATTATTGTAGTCACGAAATTAACATCTTTGAACTGGAGTAAGATTTTTAGTGGTAGATTTTGCTGCCTTGTCTGACCACTTTTGATAGTGCATTCAGTGTTAAGAAATATTAACTTAATAGAAAACATTCTGCTGTGTTTGTTTAGTCACTAATATTTATTAAAATTCTGTCAACACAACTATGCGTTTATTTTATAACAAAAATTTACATATTTCAGTGTTAGTAGACCATCATTTGGTATAAATCATATATTTAATAAGAACAGCTTAGAATGATTATTTCAGTTAATGTCCACTCTTGTAGTAATTTTAATTGTAACATCATCTGGTGCCCATGTGAGTCAATGTAATAATTTGACTGAAATCTTAAAGTATTTAAAACATGTTTAGTGTAAAAAGATTTATTATTTTAATTTTAACAAGGAGCACAATTCCAGTTGGTGAAGCTACCAATAAAGGCATTATCTGTACAACTGAAAAACTGTAAAAGGCAAACTGTGAAAGTCACACTTATACATGATATTTATATTCTGTTTTCTTATTTGTATTAGAATTCTTGATTCCTAGCTTTTGATGGCCTGAAGAGGCTGAAACTGAAGCATTTTGTTACATAGTAAATGCATAGTTCTGTTGATGGCATTTTATTAAACAAAGGAAAATGTTCTTGTGTGTGTCATACATTGGGTCCAATTTTAATTGTACTCTGTTAAACAAAACAGCATGAGCATGTTGCAGCAAATTGTAGTATGTATCTCATAAGGTATTCTTACATTTTGAAATTGTATGGAGCTCATAAGGTTTGTTCCAGAATAAGATGGCTGCATGTGTGTTATGCATACTGAGAAGAATGCCATAAGCACTGTATAGGTGATGGATGAGATTTTGGTGAATTACTGGATATTGAAGTTTGCTGCAGATGAGATGTTCCAGTATCTACATAATGAGAATTGTGGCTTGTGATTTTGTATTGTTGAAGTATTTATACCATTTGTCCTTAGAATCTTCTCTCAGCACCTTGCACTATAGCAGAAGCATGTCCAGAATCTTATTTTGTAACATGATACTCAGTACTTGGAAACTGTACACTCCATGTGAACAACATATCTTGCTCTGAAGATTCTGGCCTTGTAGGATCTTACGATGTATTAACTGGAAACTGTTCATCATTGCCAATGTGAGACCCTCAGATCTCATATATTGTACTGTGGCTGAACTAAACTAATGTATAAAGATATAGGAAATAATTTTCCAAAACATGGTACAAAGAACAGGCTTATGGAACAAGCTGGAGCATAATATTATTAGTTTTGAGTGCCTCACAGACATTTATGTGTTCCTTATAGTATTGAAGTTGTGTTTGTTCTGATTTATGTTAATGTATTTTTACTTGTAGAAATTAATCTTTTATAAAGGGTGGCAATTAGGATGTAACTCTTCCTTCTGTAGGGTTCTTCTGGATGTCCTGTCACACTCTCAACCATCTGAATATTTTCCCAGAGCAGGCTTAAACAAGTTATTTCAAGATAGAGCCTATGCACAACCTAGTAAGTGTAGTATTGTTGATCTGACCGAGTATCATTGCCACTCTTGATCAGCTTTTAGGTTAATATTTGATATTTTGAAATTGTGTCAAAACAGAGCTATAAAAGAATAGAGCTACAGGTTTGGCCTGTCACAGATAATTCATCTTTGCTGGTTAACAAGTAACTCATCCAGGCAAAAAATATTTAATTCAGAAATTTTAGAACTTAATGAGTTATATGTTTCTTTCTGTGGTAATTTTGTAGGTAGAACAAAGTGTTTGAAGAAATATCTGTGAGAGTGAAGTAAGAGAAGGAATGAACATGATGATAACTGAGATGATTCGTGTCATCATCAGTAATTAAACAGTTTCAACACACATTTTGATCTTACATCTTTGTGTGGTGATATGTAATTAAGAGAGTGATGGTCTTATTACTCATTACTCTTACTGCTATGTGGAATACAACACTGGTGAGCATTGAGAGTGGAAGCAGAGTTGAAGTTATGTAATGAGGTTTTTACGATTACATTCAGAAGTGGAAAAACTTATGCCTAATTTATAAACAGAAATGGATATGGATAAACATTTATTGTAAATTCTATAGAGTGAGACTTTTAGTACGTGCACTTGGGTGGAAGAATTGGACAATCCTCCTCTCAGGTCAGGCCAATCAGTAATGCATACATTCTCTTCATAGAAGCTCAGTGTAGAATAGTAACTGTGGATGTAGAACTGTAAGATCTGTTGCTGGCCTTTACTGTGCAGGTGGTAGTATCCTGATGCATCACAGTCTTGTACATTTGCTGGCTCGTGGCTTGTGTTCGCTGTTGGGTGTTAGGGAAACTCTCCATTTCCACGCATGTTAAGTGTTTATATGTTTACCTGTTACTGTATTGAATTTGGTTACTCTGAATACTAAGATCATATATATATTACTGTTAGTTCACTAGAGTGACCTTCCACAGACTAAGTGCTGATTTCAGTTTCTGGTAAAGGCAGGGAATTTTTGTTTTTTCACTGTCTCCAGATTGGCTTTGGGGCACACACAAACTCATATCCAATGTATGAAGGCAGTCCATAAAGAAACCGAAATTTTTTTTAAATTTATTGCTTTACTTACAACTTAATCAAACTTGTCGCCTTCAAAGTACTCCCCTCCACTCTTGATACACCGATCCCAGCGTTTTTTTTCCATTTCTGGAGCGCGTCCTGGAACGTGTTTTGTGGGACGGCGCGAAGGTCCCGTATTGAATTTTCTTCTGTCTCCTCTACCCTCTGAAATCAGCGACCTTTTAGTGAGGATTTCCACTTTGGGAACAAGAAAAATTCCGCAGGGGCCAAATCTGGAGAATAGGGCAGCTGAGGGACAACAGTCGTCTCATGCTTCGTCAAAAATTCATGGATAAGGAGTGACGCGGCACAAATTTTGTGGCAACACGACGCATTTTCCATTTTTAGGTCAAAATCAGGTGGCATGAACTTTTACAGATTCCTACTTCTTCAGCAACTTCACGGACATGTAGGCGACAACTTTGATGAATCACAGCAAGCACTTTATTAATGTGATCGTCATTCATTGACGTGGAAGGCCGTCCAGATTTGGGGTCGTCTTCGATGAAAGTTCTTCCCGATTTGAAAAGCTGGTACCACTCGTGACATTGCGTACGACTCAAACAATCCTCTCCATAAGCCTGTTGCAACATCTGTAAAGTCTCCGTAAACGTTTTTCCCTATTTGAAACAGAATTTGACGCAAATGCGTTGCTCCTCAAGATCCTTCATTTATCAACTTGCAAAAAATCACCGAGAGTACTAAACACACTCTTTCAGACGTGTGTAACTCGATGACTAATTGTCATGGCATGATGCTGCTAGTGGCAGAATGAAGCTTGAAGTCCCCGCTACACAACGCCACCATCTCGAGTGTGCTCACTGGCTCGCTATTTCACAAGTTCGGTTTCTTTACGGACTGCCTACCTATACTGGGGACTATTTCTTCAGGCAAGCGTACCACTCAAATCCACCTCATGCTCAGTTGAGATTGTGTGCAGCTTTATCTCCACACTAACATGCACCTTTATGGTGCAGTGTTTCAGGACAGGGACATCAAGTTTTTAATTTAGTTTAATAAGAATTCCTATGAATAAGATCTATCTTTGAAGTTTGTAAAAATGTTCCACATCATGGGGCTGTAGACTTCTGAGGTAAAAAGGCTGGCAAATGTGGTGTGTAGGTGTACAACACAAGTGATTTTGAGGGTAGTTTTTGAAGATTGTAGTAAAGTTATATATTTCAGTAATATGTAACTTATTTTTGTAATTATACCTAATTACAGCTTATTCCATACAGAGAAGAATTTTGTAGACATACAAGCATTAGTTGGTTTTTAAAGGAATAAATTTGAATGGAGAAATTAGCTGCTGCATTTGGTGCTTCATGTAATTACTGTACAAGTTTATTAATCATTTAAGCACTTGTGATATATTGTTGTTTAGTTTCTTGTATATGACATATGAATAGTTAACTGAGCTGCAATGCACAGTTGCATCCAGCCATACATTTTTATCACATGCAAAAATAAGTCTGTAATCAGATCATATTTTCTCTAAGTACTTGAAAAATATAAAGTGGTACATATCTTTGGTTTAGTATATCCCATTGGTTCACTGTGGAAATAAAAAGATGTTATTAATATTATTTCTGGGATCATATTATTAAATATGTCCAAACTTTAATTTTTGTATTGTTGAAACTGGGTCCAAATTGTTTCATTTTCTCAGTCTTGAACGTTGATCCTTTTTTTCCTATTCCATTGGTTCTCTGGAACTTGCTTTAAGAAGTCCCTGAAACTCTTTTCTATATTTTAAGCTGATGCTAATTGATTTACTATATGATATTGTCACATATAACCACCATATGTCTAGTGTATACTGCAGAGGTGGGAACAAACTTGTGTTTGACGTGGCTGATCATTATGTACAGAATGGAAACACACACATATTTACCATGTTTTTCAATCACCCCCAACTAAATCAGACTGGAAACTTGCGCAGTCAAAAAAAAAAGTGTGTAACACACCAAAACAAAAACAGTGCTCAAAACAAGAACCACAATCAGCACCAGTGTCAAAAAATGCAGCTGTAAGTTCTTCACATCAAAATGTATATCAGCACAAAGTAAAGTAAGTAAAAACTTATACAAAGAACTGGGTCATGAGTGAGGATTATGTACCATAAGCCAAAGAAAATAACAGTGAATAGTTAAACAGTCCAATTAACTAAGTTATATAGTTCGTGTTCCATGACTAAAACACAAATCTACAACAAAAATGTGTCCCTCACCACTGAAGTTACTTACCAAACACTCTATTTGCAAATTTATATTTTGAATAAAAGGTATTTTAACCTGAATATGATGAGCCACAGTTGCTGAAACTGGTCGCAAGTCAATATAGTACTAGATACTTGGCTGTTTGAGACAATAACGAGCAGTAAATCAATTAGATACCCGTAACATGACACGGAATTATAATTGTAAGGGATAAGTTCGGTATGGAAGTGCTTTAAATTACGTTCTTAATTGTGAGTGCACTCCACTGATTTGCCATGTGTGTGCATTATAAGCTTATGTACAAGAATGCAGAGCAAGGATTTAAACACAATACAACATCCCAACACTATGCAGTCTTCATTTCTGTTTCTCTGTGACATGTTTTAGTTGTTCATTCGACCATCATCAAGTAGATGATACAAGTACATAGAGGAAAAGTGTGCTATAAAAGAGGCCTCCCCTTCACAAAGGACCTGATATAATACAGTAAATATTATTCCCAATAAAGGAATAATAAAAATGTAAATATTCTGTAAAATTTGCAACTAAAACCCAGAGAGTTATAAAGATGAAGTTAAAAAAGTTTCTGCGTCTTATACATTGACATGTGAGGATATGAAGCATGCAACTGGCATTATTAATGCGACCTTGATTAGCATTGTGGAAGGATTCTTATTTTCTTTTGAACGCATAAGGATCCAAAATTATTGAACATTCTGTGTTGCTAGTGAAAGTTATTGGAAGTTGACTGTTTGGAAACTGTTTCATGCTATCATATTTCTACCACATGTTAAGTGCTGGAGTTGCATACATGCCACTAGTATTGGATGTTGACTGTCTGGAAACTGTTTTGTGCTGTCATATTTGTAGAGTGCAAACGGAACGTGATGGCACACGCGCAGAAACCAGATTCGGTCTTCCAGCGAAACGGACGAGTCCATTTATATCGGCGGGGGTGTCAGTTCAGTCGAGT
>Ga0123355_10003604_pt1 | contig 22291 bp, 16 predicted proteins | sample TergutEmb28metaG_3_FD_89872 | JGI IMG/M metagenome (GOLD analysis project Ga0123355, IMG submission 89872) | Embiratermes neotenicus P1 segment gut microbial communities from Petit-Saut dam, French Guiana - Emb289 P1 | ecosystem: Host-associated > Arthropoda: Insects > Digestive system > Gut ... | reverse complement strand
GCCTGTTGTTTTGTATGGGTGTGAAACTTGGTCGTTGACACTGCGGGAGGAAAGGAAGCTGAGGGTGTTTGAGAACAAGGTGTTGAGGAGAATATTTGGACCTAGGAGGGACGAGGTAACGGGAGAATGGAGGAGATTGCATAACGAGGAGCTAAATGACTTGTATACATCACCCAATATTGTGCGGGTGATAAAATCGTGAAGAATGAGATGGGCTGGGCATGTGGCGCGTATGGGTGAGGAGAGGGGGGTGTATAGGGTTTTGGTGGGGAAACCGAAGGGAAGGAGACCACTGGGGAGACCTAGGCGTAGATGGGTGGATAATATTAGAACGGATCTCCAGGAAGTGGGATGTGGGTATATGGACTGGATTGGGCTGACCCAGGATAGAGACAGATGGCGGACGCTTGTTTGTGCGGTAATGAACCTTCGGGTTCCGTGAAATGCGGGGAGTTTCTTGACTAGCTGCAGACCAGTTAGCTTCTCAAGAAGGACTCTGCACCATGGAGTAAGTAATTAAGAGGGAGAAAGTAGCAGAAGACGGGAGGAAATTGAATAGTGAGAAGTTCACGATCTGTACTCTTCATAAAATCTTTTTCGGGTGCTTATATAAAGGAGTTTAAGATTGGTGGAGCATGTAGCACATAAGGGAGAAAGGATTGGTGCATACAGTGTTTTGGTGGGGAAACCAGAAGGAACGAACCACTTGGAAGCCCTAGACATAGAAGGGAGGATAATATTAAAAGGGATTTTTATTAAGTAGGATGGGGACGTCCACTCTATTGTTGTAGCTCAGGATAGGCATACGGCCGGCTGTTGTGTACATGGCAATGAAACTTCGGGTTATATGAACCACTGGATATTTCGTGGCTAGCTGAGGAACTGTTAGCTTCTCAAGGAGAACTCTGCTGCTTAATTAGTCACATGTGCGGCAGTGAACTGTATTTATATCTGAAAACAGATGATGCAGTGTACTCGGTAGATAAGTACCGACGTTTCAGAGCAACCTGTTGCACCCATCTCTTTTTTATCCTAAGTTCGAGGCAGCAGGTTCCTCTGAAGTATTGACCCTATCTACCATGATGACCTGAAATCTTAAGTAAAATCGTCTGCCTCAGGAAGTGGCGCTAAGTTTGGCTCTGATGAAGACGGCAATGAAACTTTGATCCGCTTTAAAGACAGAGTATTTTTGACTAGCTGAGTCACCGTCGGCATCTGAAAGGTTAATGCTTTGGCCGCCAATAACGTAGAATTTGAATAAACCTTAATCTTTTAAAGAAAGATATTTATAAGGATAACACATAAAAAGTTAGATTCTTACGTCACAGACAACACGTCGATTCTCAATCGCTGGTGCGGTTGGTTGAGGCGCTGCGCTATACTCGTAAGCCGGCAGGTCGCGGGTTCAATCCCCGATGGTGTCATTGGAATTTTTTATTGGCACAATCCTTCCGCCCGCACTGTGTTCCTCGGGTCTACTCAGTCTCTAACATAAACGAATACCAGGAATATTATCTGCGCGGGTGGAAGGGGGTGGGTGGGGAAAGGCGGCCGTTGCGTAGGGCTGGAAATTTTACCGCCTTCACATGCCAGTTTTAATCACCTGGGAGCCTTAACCTCCTGGAACCCTTGTGGCCAGAATGTCGATTTAACAACGCTGTCATTATTAAAAATTTAAATGGCAAGGCCGAAGAATGAATAGGATGTTTTTAAGCAGCATTAAAAAGATACTTAAACGCACAGAGCTTTTGTTCTGTCGAAGAGTTGCTAATGCTCACAGATTACTCTTAATCAAATATGAGCTGTTCATAAAGAATAATGATTTGTATTTTTTATTTTTATGTCTTTGTCACTTTAACTAAATTTTAGACCTATGAACTGTATAACGTATGTATGTGTATATGTATGTATCTCAAACTATGGATTTTTGTGTGGCAGGGTGACTGGTGATTAATGAATTGTGAAGGAGGCAGTAGGAAGCAGCCTTGGCGTAACGTGGATACTTTCCCTGCGTATTCTTAGATGTGGCATAAAAATCACGAAATATCTGAGTTCGGGTAGTCTGTGTTGGCGTTGTCGACATTTGAACCAGGCACCTCGGAAGCGAGAACTAAATACTACGTTTTGGTTCGAAGATTTTTGGGATATGGCTAGGGGTAGATTGGCGGACAATGTTAAAATTATCTTCAAGGTTTTATTGGGTGCAAGTGGGTCGGGATGGTATCTAAGGGTTGGCTGTTCCAAGCACAACTCCGTAGCTGTAAGTTACGCATTTCACCCCATCAGCACCAGAGTCCTCTCTAAACACGAACGGGTGGTGACGTAGCCTGCATGTTACTGGGCCATACGCTGCGACCAGTTGATTCTGCATTTATTCCTACTCATATGAGATACTTGTTAAGTCTCGTCCACATTCGCCTCAGGATAAGAGATATAAAAAGTTTATATAAATATGCAATGATGTGTCATTCAAACAAAACAGAACTTTATTATGTTTATTATTGTACTAGGGCGACATGTTTCGATTCCTATAGAATCACCCTCAGGCCCTTCTAAGAAAATATATCCGTACTTAAAATGTTTAAAAATGCACTATGGGGTCCCAAACGCTTACATGTAAGGAATCGAAACATGTCGCCCTAGTACAATAATAAACAAAATAAAGTATTGTTGTATTTGACTGACACATCATTTTATATTTATATATGTGTTAAACACTTTGGGATGGCAAACATTAAACATTGTATTAAAAAAATATATAAAATTGTCCGTTCCCAGCCTAGACGTATGTCGAATAACAGCCGACAAAATCTGTAACTGGTCTTACTAACAAGAACTGCAATGAACCACGATTGTGCCTCCTTCTGAAGAAAAACCATTTCCACTTCATACAAATGAAGTTTCATTACCTTATGGAGTCAGAGTGCTATAGGAATGGTTCAGTTTGTTGCGTGTTATACACGTATGTATATGTCTTAACGATTTAAAGCCCAGTGGTTTCTTCGTGAACCACCAGCTATGATACTCAAAAATTCTACTTCCTGCCAACGGAACGTGTTTGTCCGCCTTGAATCGATCTCGGTTTAAACAATGAGTATTTCCCCTTGCAGTGTTGATTTCTATAACTGAATCTGATTGTGTTTACTGCGCGGTACGTGCTGAGTCTAGACATAATCCAGGTTAAATCCGTCTGAAAGGTTTAATGCACGGTTACAACTGCATGTGATTGCATACTCTAACGTAAAAGGCTTTGTATTTTGTCACAGATTGTATTTACGTTTTCGTATGATTCTTAGAGCAAACAGCGATTATTTCTTTAAACAGATACGTCTTGGTAATGGGTGTCGTAAATTTATTAAGGCCGCTTGGACAAGCACGCGTTTACCGTTTCTTACGAAGCAGGTTAAACCTCCAGATTTGGAAGCGCTGAAGTCAGTATGATGATTGCTTAGCAACGTCTGAGATCCTCAGGTGCAGTTCAAGTTACATGTTTCTTATGTAGCAGCACCATAAACTTTCAACAATGCTTCATATTGTATAGATAGAAGAACGTGTTAAGGAAATAAATTAAATGAATAGAGAAGCCCTTGCAGAGCCCCAGAAATAAATTTCTGGTTATGACCACTAGTTTGACGGTGCCATTTTATCGCTCCTAAATTTTACGTTTCATGCCTGTAATATTACAAGTAACCTGTTAATATTTCAGGAAAGGCTGCAACACGCTTTACATGCGGCTCTACTGTACTGCTATCTCATATCCATAAACTTGTACTAACCTGCATGTAAGAGCGGCATAAAGAAATAAATATTTCTGTTCACAAGATGTCAGAAGAAACTTGACTATCAAACATTTAGAACAAGAATTTTGTATCTCATGTAACTGTGAACCGGCTTCTATCATGTTCATGCAGAATTCATTCTCCTGCTTCACCCATCGAACGGGTTACAGCTTGGTTCCAGGTCTCAGACGAGCTTTATCCGAACGTGTCCGGTGGAACTGACTTAGTGTCGCAGTGTTCGTGTGCAGTGGACACGGATCTTTCGCTCAGCCTACGCTCGGATTGTGGACTCAAGGTTACAGGCGTATGTATGGAAAGCATACAAGCGAGAGATGATGGCCACCCTGACTTATGGTATTGTACATAAGACCTTGAAGGACCAGCTTCGAAACTCGGAGCAGACAATTGCGAAATAATTTGCTCGACGCAAAATCCTTGTCGAGATTGAAGTATCTTGCCATATGTGGAAATCGAATTTTCATTGCTGTCGTTACAAAAGACAGCCACAATGTTTTTGTGCACTGCCTGTTGAATTCAGCCTAGTCCTTCTCACCGTCTTTCTTTGAGATTTACTTTAATCATTTAATCACCCCAGTCTTCATACTAATATTTTCCATTTAGGTATTACGATTAAAACTGTATGTGATTCTGATCCCATTCATGCAGTCTACACGCTTTGCTTACTTCCTGCTCCTGTTTTGATTACTTCCGATAATGAATAAAACGGTGTTTTCGAATGTGTGGTAGAGAGGCACTGACATTTCAGAGCTACCGTGCAATAGAAGGGAGCAGGTTCCTTTGAAACACTGGTACCATTCTACCAAACGGTACGGTTTCATATCCCGTAAGACTGTATTCGTGATACCGCCATGTTAACCTCAAGTATCAAGCACCAATAGTACTTGACTTGAACAGATTATGAAGCAAATTTCTGCAGCCTCAAGTTACTCCAACCCTCCTCCCCCTCCTCCTACCCTCATTGTCACTGTCATTTCTTATGCCTACGTATGACCTGTCCAGACCTCTTCATGGGTGAGCTGAGTTTCCTATCCTTTAGTTCCAAATGCTCTTCTCAGCACCCAGTTCTTTTCTCGTGCTCATTTTCTATTGTTTAGATAATGCCAAAGACGTGAAAGTGACCGAGACCCTGTCTAATATATCGCAACTTGCTAGATAATGACGGAGGAAATATTAATATTAAAGTGGAACTCGTTATTTGGCCGTATTTGTACGAGAGTTTCACTTCACTTGTCCTGGGGAACAGCTTACCGTTCTGAGGTCACTGGAAGAAGTCCAGTACGTCGGTCCTCTCTGCGTCCCTTAAAACACACCTCATTGTCTTCCAGCTTACTTCTATATTCTTCTCAAGTCGTCTAACTATTTTGTTCTCACTAATATTGCTAGCGACCAGTGCTCTGAGCTGGTCCATGTTGGCTTATGGGATACGGAGGGCAATACAACTGTAAGTTTGGAGCAGAGAGCTTTGATCGTCGACATAAGCACCTTACGGAGGACTTCTTTGTGTGCCCTCAGTATAGTTTAAACTTCGCCCAGCGGACGAGAGATTAGTTTCGGGCAATTTGTACGCAATGCGTGAAAAGGAAGAACACATGTGTGTGTGTGTGTGTGTGTGTGTGTGTGTGTGTGTGTATGGGGGGGGATTGTTTATGTCTGCCTGTTTGTTCGCATGTTTCAACCACAACAATAATTGATGGATGTACATGAAATATGGCGCACGCTTTTGTTGGGCTGTTTTCGTTCCTCTTCAAATTGATTGATGTTAGTAATTTTCAACACAACATACGTTTCATACAGAATTTTTCCATTTATTTTCTCCCACCGTCCCAGATAACACGCGTGTCAGCACAATGGCTCTCCTATGTACTTTTAAATTCAGTCACATAACTAAGGGTTCATTAGTATTAACGGAAATATTACGTTATACGTACCGTATAAAGATGCAAAGTTCACCGTAGAACAGGACATGAGGGCCCAGAGGGGAAGTAGCGGTATAGCTCTACTTTTTCTTTAACCTTGACTCTAGGTGGGGGAGGGTGGTCAGTGTCACAACACGGCCGCTTTACTCCTTGGAAAGAGACTCGATACCATTTCTATAGGAGGATTGGCGGGCCTCAGAGCCAGTATGGACGGGTGCGGAAAATTTCGCTTCCAACAGAATTCGATCCCCGGACCGTATCCCGGCCCACATATACCATACACTAGTACATTAATACAGATATGCGTTGCTTAACAACGGGGATACGTTCTGAGAAATGCGTCATTAGGTGATTTCGTCGTTGTGCGAACGTGTACACCTAAGCTATATGGTATGGCCTATTGCTCCTAGACTACAAATCTGTACAGCATGTTACTGCATTGAATACTGTAGGTAATTGTAACACAGTGGTATAATATATTATAATGGGAACACCGTCGTATATGCGAACTGTCGTTGACCGAAACGTCGTTTTGCAGCGCATACCTGTACATTAGAGCCTTTGAAGGATACTTGACATCACGACCTTACTGAACACGGGTGATATCTATTTTTTCCCGAATTTTGAACATTGCAATACCTACTGAAGTGTAGGTACTTATCATTATTACTGCCGACGCCTGGTGAAATATTTGCTACTACAGACGACTGTTACATCATGAGAGGGTAAGGACAGTATAGCTGCGCTTCGGCCTTCATGAATGTGGACGCTTTACTGCCGTTCTCGTAAGTTGTGACGTCATTAACTGTTCGATCGTCTCTCCTCGAAAGCTGTGCGCTGTCGACCCAGTATTTAATTTTGTAATGAAATATAGGATAGTTTTTAAAGTAATCTGTAAAACTTAGCAGTTGCTAATCATGCATACCTGAAGAGAAAGTTTTCTGATTTGTCGTTGGTACAAAACCTTTAAGTTGTGTAATAGTCTGTTTAAAGAAATGGGAAATTTTACCTCTTCCATGAGCAGACATGTTTGTGTTAATGTGTTTTGTTGTGAATAAACAAGAAATTTTCAAACAAATTCATCTATACATTGTTTTACAAGGTGTAAGTACCATTGTCCCGGAACTTTACTATTCTCAGAAACAAGTGCGTATTATGTAGGTAATCAGCACATTTATTTACCATGTAGACTCACAAGTCTGAAGAATGGCAGTAACTTTAAGACAACACTTAAACACACGTTTCTTTTATTTTTTGATGATTTTGTAATGTTTAAGAATGAATCGTATAATCCAATTTTCAGCTTTATATAATTAACTTGCTGTAACATTTGCTTCAGTTGTGCAAAATACTTGCAATAATGTTATATTTTACTAGTTATGTAGACGAGTTTTTAGTTTTGTGACTTATTTTACACTCTGTGCCTTTGACTGGGTTTAGGATCCATGAAGTTTAAAATAATATGTGTACGTACGTATACATGTACGTAGGTACGTCTGTAATGTACGTACGTGTATGTATATATATATACACGTATATGTTTGTAGGTATGTGTGTGTGTAGGTTTGTACAATGCGTACGTCGTACAGTAAAATGAAAAAGAGCCTTGAGAAATCCAAAGGCCTAAAAGTCCTCAAGGAATACAAGCAAGAAAACGCTTATGATAGCAGCTTAACATATTCGTGTAGATTTGGAGGACGGAATAAATTTGTTCGCGTTGTTTTTAATGCCACCTTAAATGCTTCCGATAAATTGTCAGAAGGGGTTTGCAAATTTAATGTCAAGATTCATTTCTAATTTGGGTAGCGGTAGACATCTATACGTCTGTAACCTTTCCTTTCAGCCGAATATGCAGGGGCCACTTGTTTTCGTCTTGCTAACATTCCTCCGTACCGCGTATCATCGTTTCAACAAGCACTCATTCAGACCGTTAGCAGCATGATGCTTGCACCACCACATGGAATGTGATTAAAATCTAACTTACCTTGTGTAATTATCAGTAACGTATTGTATCGCTTTATGATTGCGACTGTGTAAAGTTACCTTACAACATACCATACCGAGCTGATTTATGCCAACGATAACGTATCTGACATATTTAAGAGGTACCCAATTACAATCTAGGCGTATGCTATCTTAGACTTTAGTCACTGTCTTCGGAGCCTTCACGCAGCTGAGTTACGAACCTGAGGCAGAATACACGATCACTCTCTTCGTACTTCGCTGCAGATTATGCGTCAGTGGTCACTGTAAAAGGAAGCGTTCCCAGGGCTGGTGTATTTGACAGATGCGTCGATTTTTGTTCATTTGTACAAGGAGCCAAGTGAATAGTTATCATGTTGTTTTCACGACTGGTGTATTTGACAAGCCTTCGTACTTGCAAGAACTAATATCGCCTTGACAGTTAACCAAGTACTGGTGTTTGCATTGACTTGTGCGACGTTTACCGACAGTCGGTGGGGAACTGACCGGTGACCAATATTTGTACAAGTACACTGTTCCCTGGACGTTGTCTGTTATCGACAGGTGAGAAATGTGTGTCCAGTGTGTGGGTACCGGGGTTCTTTCTCGGAGTTAAGGTTGTAGGGGCATGAAGTTGACCACTCACGTCCGACGAGTGCCGATATTAAGTATGAGTGGAGTTACATCTCTGCTCATGCTTTCCTTTTTTACGGCGTGGACAGGAAAACCTGTACGTTTTGTACAGGTCATGGTAACTCGGCTTTACACAGTTGTTAAGTAATATTTGTATAAAATGTCACTGCGCCATTCAGTAAGGTATCAGTCGTTGAGTTGCAGTGGAAGATAAAGACGACTTATCTGGAATGCAGCTTATGTAATTTAGGCAGGCAGGTCGGTCGGTAGTTGCTGAGGTTTCGGAAAACCTCTTGCCACCAACACTTCTGTGACGTGCACCAAACTTCAGGGCGTCGTAATCCAAAGGCTACCCCCATAGGAAGCAAAATGAGACCATCAAATATGGCGACTGAGAGTGTTCCTGTTTAAACATTGCGTCTAGAAAAGCTGTTCTATCCACCAAGCTTTTCTTTCAGTGAGTAACGATGAAGTACAGTAAAATTGGCTCTGTGCACCATGAAGGCGTACGGGGGAGTGTAAGTAAAACTCCACTAATTGTTGACATCGGCATTATGTTGAGGTGGGTGGTCGGCCTTACGTGCCTGCCACGTTACTGGGTTTACGTTGATTATGAGGTTGGATAGGCAGCAACGGCGGTGTGTACATTTTGAAGAAATATTCTCTTTGCCTTCCGGGAATGGAGCTCCGGTTCCTGTTTACATTCTTTCATACCTATAGTCTAGTATGTGATGCCGTATGGTTTGGTGAACTAGAGATGATCGTCTCAAAATTAAAGCTGCATAACATACCAGAAGAATATATTAGGTTTTTCTGTAGTGTAAAAAACCTCGTCTCTTTCACCAGGCGCACGTGGGGTTGATTCATGGGGTTGTGAGAATATTTGTACCTAAGAGAAAGGATATGACAAGCGAATGGAAAATAATACTCAGCGAGGGGTTTCATAATATGTGCTCTTTTTCTTGTACACTGTCATTAAGGTGGGTCAAACAAAGGATTTCTCCATGAAAGGAATAAGAAATGCATGAAATATTTGGTGGGATGTCGTAAAGGGAAGAGGCGACTTGGAAGCTTTAGATGTAAACTAGGGAATAATATTAAATTGTTGGAACTTGTAAATGGGCGCAATATAGCTGAAGTTGGGATCCAGCAGTGGGCTGTTGGGGGGAAAAAAGGAACCTTCATATTCTGTAACTGACTAGGTGAGTGAGGCTTGCTGATTTCTCAAGAATAACTGTTCTCATGGTTAACACGCCCTGTTGTTTACAAATAAATTTACATTATATATCTTTTATTCAGGAAGAAATTAAGAGCAGGTTGAAGTCAGGGAATGCTTGCTATTATTTGACGCAGAATCTTTTGTCTTCCAGTTTGCTATCCAAAAATTTAAGATATGCAGAACTATAATTTTGTCTGTTGTTTTGTATGAGTTTGAAACTTGGTTTGTCAAATTGAGGAAGGAACGTAGGTTAAGGATGTTTGAGAGTACGGTGTTGAGGAGAATATTTGGGCGTAAGAGGGACGAGGTAACAGGGGAGTTGAGAAAACTGCATGATGCTGCTGCAGGTGGATGATTGAAGACGGAGGACCGCAGATAAAATGTTCTTTTTGTAGTAACTGGAGTGTGCAATTTTTTTAACAATTGCTTTTGTCGTGTTACTTTGTTTTCTCCAAACGACCATTATTATTGATTAATAGTGTTTTCAACGGTCTGAAATTCGTCCTGCGCATGCAAGAGCGTGTAGACATGAAACTTCCATTTCCAGTCGCCTCTGTTCCTGTGTCAAGCTCTAGATACCAATAATACCAATTAAGCTAATTTTGAGGCGCTCTGAAACATCCGTGCTCACAGTATCTTTGTCTGCATTCAACTTATTCCAGCCTCTCTATCCACTCCAAAACTCTTTCCAGTTTTGGTGATACAAAATGACGAGGTAGCTGACGATCAGCATGCCTATCAAAATCTTGAGATCTACACATATAGTCCGCAGGCTAAAGTATTCAGTTGCGGTTATCCGCTGTAGTTCATTGGTTTCTGTATAGAATGGCGAAGAATTTATGTGACAGTCGATGTTCACACGTGGCCTGTTGTGGCATGTGACTTCTGCGCAACCTGTATTCGCCGATACGTCATGGGTGCACAAATGCCGGGCGCCAGGTTGCCGTGGTGGCGCCTAATATATGTGGATCCTAAGTATGGAACTTCTTTCGTGTCACCCTTCTGGCGTCTAGAATTTTGTAGTGGTTCATTTTTTTTTTTTTTTTAGTTTGGAGTTGGGGTGGGGGATCTGTGCAACACGATGCTGCGTTTAACGTTTAAAGACTCGGGAATTTCACTACTAGCCCCACCCAAGAGTGTAGTTTTGTGATTTATTTGGCTTAGATGATTTTTGTGTACAGCCTTAACAAGTTGATGTTCATAATTCAAGTAGTGTTTCTGTGCGAAGTTGAACTGAAGATTAATAAGCGTGTAGATTGACGTCAATCTGTAAAGGGATATGGAGACTCTGTCTTGCGCTTCCTTAAAGATGCGTAATAATTTTGTGCATTGACGCCAGCAAGGAAAAGCCATGCATCTGAACGTACCCTGAATATTTTAAAAATCATCTTGTAATTGAATAGTAAGAAAAAAATAGAAGCGATAACAATTTTATACAAAGAACTGAAATTATTTTTGAAAATGTCTCTAAGCTTCTGTTCTGAATTCAGTAGCGTGAGAGTTTGCTTCACGAACTTGCGATTAATTCTTAGGTTCAAGTTTGTGGAAAAATTTATGGCTTGCACCTACCCTCTCCTCCCAGGCCTACCTCGTCCGGAAAAATTCTGTTGACATCTCAGGTTTTTGTGGAGGTTCTGCCCCGTAGGATGATAGGGTGAATGACGAAATGGATAGGATGTGGTGGATGTAGTTGTGTCCTATTGTAAGGTGCTGTCACGACATTGCCTGGACGTTTACTTGTCTTCCCAGAAGATTTGTTAAAGGCATACTGGCTCGTCGGGGCAGCTTGTAGTTCCAGAAGCTTTGTTTTCATAGTTTTATATTATATTAAAACATCTTCTAGTTCTGTCAGCTCAAGTAAGGACAGCTGGGTGTGTATGCCTTAAATGGTGAAGCTGTTTGCGAAGTGAAGAAAAGCCTCGTCTTACGGATACATTTATAGGAGAAAAAACTACGTTCTATGAAGCCGAATACGTTCGCCCAGGCGATAACGTTTCTGAATTTTTATACGGGTGTCACCTGGTTTAAGTCAGGGCCCCAGTACTAGTTACGAAGGGGTGCTGTAAGTCCTTAACCCGAACTACTTCCCGATGTCGTAGGACGGAATCGATAGAGTTGTTAGAAAGAGGGGTCTCTTGATGTGCCGAATTGTAAATCTTTTCTTGTTACAGAGGCTGAAAGAAAACATGTCAGTCGACGTGTGCGATTTCAACAACATGGAGTCGCGAGCTGTCATCGATTATTTTTTCTTGCAAGGCAAGGCGACGAAGGAAACGCACGCCAATCTGACAGAAACATTAGGGGAACATGCACCATCGTATGCCACCGTCAAAAACTAGGTAGCCCAGTTTAAACATGGTGATTTTTCCACCTGTGATGCGCCTTGTCTTGGACGAACCAAAACAGTGACAACCCCTGAGATTATTGATCAAATTCACGAGATAATCTTGGAAGACCACCGAATTTTGGCTAAATCAATAGCTGAGCAACTGGGCATCTCACGTGAGCGGGTTGGGTCCATCATTCATGAAGATTTGGACATGCGGAAGCTCTCCGCGAAGTAGGTCCCGAAATGCCTGAACGCATACCAAAAACGTCAACGGAATTTTTTCGGAGCAATCCAAATTATTTCCTATCGCGACTGGTGACTATGGACGGAAGCTGGTTGTATCACTATGACCCGGAGACAAAGCAACAATCAGTGGAGGTGGCGGCATAGCGGCTCACCACGTCCCAAAAAATTCCGAGTGCAAAAATCCGCTGGAAAAGTTCTCGCCTCGATTTTTTGGGATCAAGACGGCATCCTCCTCACTGATTATATTCCAAAGGGTCAAACTATCAACGCGGAGTATTACTCATCTCTGCTGGTGCAACTGCAGGGCATTTTGAAGGAAAAAGGCCGCGGAAGTTCACAAAGGGGTTCTTGTTCTTGCACGACAATGTCCCGGGTCACCGGTCACTTGCAACTCAAAAGAACCTGGCCTTCCTGGGCTTCCAACGTCTTGATCACCCACCCTAATCTCCGGATCTGGCCCCATCGGACTACCACCTGTTCTCTGGACTGAAAAACAACTGAAAGTTCACCATTTTTCGTCCGACGTGGAGGTCATTGCTGCCGCGGAGATCTGTTTGGATGGACAACCTTCTGAATTATTTTTGAGTGGCTTGCAAAAGTTAGAACAAAGGGCCAAGAAGTGTATTGAGCTTCATGGGGAGTATGTTGAAGAAATCTCGAGTTTGGTATCTGTAGCTTCTTTCCTTCCCTGTCGGGCTAAGGACTTATCAGCAACCCCTCATATACTGACTGAAGCTTATTTTTTAATGATTTTCTTAGGTTTTACCTTTAGTTGGTTATTGTATCTGTCTACAATGTCTTTTGCGTTTCATAATTTACTCTTATCAGATTATCCGCTGTTAAATAATCCATTAAACTATGAGGGGTTTTATTTTAAATTCCAATAAGAACAATTGGCATTTAATTGTTCTGCTATCCCACCAATTTTCCACGTAGTCTCCGCCGCAACTGAGACATCATAAAGTGGGAGGAGTTGTGCTATTCCCTGTCGACATCAATCTGTGCCATTTGTTGTCAGCCGTCCTGTCACAGCTGTTTCCACCTCTCGACATTCCTTAAATTTGTTGCTGCCAAGATTTAACTTCAGCGCTGAAAACAAACGGTAAACCCTTGGCGACGAATTGCTCTTGTATTTTATCGTAATCAGTTGGTCAGTAATTACACGCCGACGACATTGAGACCTGCGCCTTACAGTTGTGCTGTTCTTGCAAGAATTTCGTAACGTGGTGCCCGAAATTCCCTTTTGCTTAAACAGAAACAACGTACTGAGTAACACTGTGTTATTGTTGTTTGTTCTTCACAAATATGATTGTGGATAAAGCTGCGATGGAAGGACGGACGCATACAAAAACAAATGAAGAAAGAATTCAGTGGTAAACTACTTCACATATGTGCTATGGCATTGTTGTTTTGGTTGTCGTGGAGACCCTTGGAAAACTCGTGGAGTACATGCAACCAGTTGGAATACTAAGAACTACATTAGGGGATATTTCTTTTCAATTTGAACGGAAGTTACAAGAACGTATTTCCGGATCTTTTTGTAGATAAATTGAAATTGAAATGTGCTCCGAGCCACTACACCGGTACGTACGATTTTATCGCTACGACGTAGTCTTTGAATTCAGATTCTTACTTGGTATTTTGTTGTGTGGAGAATTGAAAGAAGCCATTTCATTTGGTTCGAAGAATGAGAAGCCTTTGTCACTGCTAGTCTTTTTTGTCTGACACAGTTCTAGAGGTTGCAATGACCCTTGAACTGTAATGGTACTTGCTTAACATCGCCTTTTAAAACTGTCAGGGTTATGAACATGGTGGTAAACACCACGTCACATACCCAGCAAGCTGCTGGAGCAGTAACGTTCTTTGACTTGTAGACGGAATTTCAGTTGGTTTAGCGACTAACGTAGCTGTGCATCCACAGTGCCTCCAAACAAGTATTAGTAACGTAGCTAATAATGGGCAGGTCGTAGCCGTTTCCTTTCCCGTTTTCTCTAATTTATCCTTAAGTCCTTATCGTAGAGTGCTCAGTTAATAAGAAATTCATGCTATTTGGTCTCGGCTACTGATAAGGTCGTTAAATGAACCCAAACTGTGTTTTTGGTCAAGATTCTGGAATACGACGCCGTGAAAATTGATACACCGTATAACGGAGGGGCACAAATCCCGGACGCCAGGTAGCCATGGCCACTAAATTTTGAGCTTTGACGCCTAATATTTGTGGGTGTTCATTGTGGAATTTGCTACCTGTCTCCCTTCTGGCGCCTAGAATTTTGAGGGGATTTCTAAATTTGTTGTAAATTTTGTGCATATCTGCCATGTAGTTATCCGAATGCCTTTCTGCATCTTCAGCAGTATGAAACCTGGAATGTTTCTGGTTATTTGGATCAGAATTTGATACGTCAGCAGAGATGGTTTTGCCATCATAACATAAAATTCTAAATCTGTGTAGCCTGATTATTGTATAGCGTCCATTATACAGGCTGCAGTTTGGTGAGTCTAAAGAATTTGTCGTCATAAATCGCAACTTTTCATCGAATTAGCGTAGTACTGTAGGAGCCGCCACTGATTGCACGAAACCTTGTTCACTATGTAATTCCACGGAGACAGACAAGCAATCACCAGCTTACTCGAGTTCAAACAACACGGGGCATAAATCATAGAACAGAATTAAAGTGTAGAAGAGAATACAGGATAATGCAAGGAAGCAATCGTGGGAAAGAAGAAACAAATTACTGGGCCAGCTCAGCTTCTCTAAATGGTAATGTTTCAATCAGTAATGAAGTGTTCTGGGCCTCTAGGCAGCTGTAAATGTAAAGACAGTATTGTCAGTCTTGTATTTTCTGAAGTTTACATTCATATTATCAGTTAGAATGTTTATTTAAAGATCAGTATCGCGGTACTGACCCTTTAATGCCAAGTGATAAACGTGCCACCTGCTTGAACATCACACCTCTGTATTTTGTCCTCGTAGGAAGTTTCTCAGAAACAAAAGTAGCGTTATTTTTTCCTTGGGTACAATTAGTCGTGTGGCCTTTTTAATGGAAACATGATGCGTATTGTGTGAGTAAGGAAATGGATGTGTAAGCATTGTATATGTGAACTTCAGGCTCACGTGTTAAGTATATGCTGCGTGTTCGCAGTAATGAAGATTTAAAATGTGAGGTCTTCAGGGTTATGACATCGTACAGTCCAACATTTAATTTTTAGTCATACGGAGGAATACAGCAGAAGATGGGACAGCGTGTTATCCCGAAACTGCGCTAGCCACATACCAGACTACACGGTGTCAACCCATAAGATAACAGTATGTGTTTAAAATTCAGACTGGCTGTGGATCACACCCAGCCTTCTATGCAATAAGTACCCGTTTCTTTACTGGGGGGTAAAGCGGCTGGAGTGTGAAGTTGATCACTCACCTCCATCAAGTGCCGAATTTAAGAATAAATGGAGTTAAACGTATGTTCTTCTTGTACGGCTTCATGGCGTGACCAAAGACAACTCCGCCTTTTATTGTTTGTTTGTGGCGCAACAGATCCCAGTGGGCTTTCTAGATCACACACAACAAAGCACCGCATTCGATAAGACTCCTCTGGACGAATGATCAGCTCATCGCAGAGACAACACACAACACTCACAACAGACAGACATCCATGCCCCCGCTGAGGTTCGAATCTACAAACTCAGCAGGCTAGCGGCCTCAGTCCTACGCCTTAGACCGCGCGGCCACTGGGACCGACAACTCTACCTTTTACCACTTCGATTTGTGCAAGGTCATTAACTGTCGAAATTACTTTCACTTCTAAGATGCGTTTTTGAAAACACTCCGAACGCATATAGCTTTGCTACGTTTGTCTGTCTGTCGGACTACGCGCATGCAATATTTCAAGCTTGGTTAAGGACAGTAAAGTTTTTAAGTTTTCCAAGAAGCCTTGCTTAATGTCCAGCCCATCTTTGCCTAAGATTTGTAGTCCTAACAATAACAGGCGTTGCAACATGTTCAGCCTGTAATACGCCAAGCTAACAATTGACCTGCACAGTCATATCAACAAATGTGCAATAATTAGGATTCCCTGGTAAAGTCCTAAAAATGAAAAAAGAAATCATTACAACGTTGAGTGTGGCTCATATATATTTCACTGAAATAACACAGTTTTTCAACTCAATACCCGATCATTTATGGTGCATTTTTTGTCCTTGGCTTGAGTTTAAAAATTCCGTCGCTGTTAGTATTCTGGCTGTTTCATCCGAAACCGTTCGAAAACAGTCATTCTCACTTCTTCACTGTGTAAACAACGACATCCCAAACGCTTCTTCAGTTTTCCAAAATCAGTCGCTCCAGTCGTGCTGCTTTTGCATTCGTCCTTGGTGTGTTCGGTTGACCGCTGTGATCATCACGGGTGTCTGTTTTCGAAATCTGCACCATTTTCTGACTTGCTACACCCTTATTACGCAATCATCTTGCACCTCCATCAACTGGACGTAAGTGTCGATAGGGAAAATATTTCGCCCACAAGACCCAATTAAAAGACTTCTTCGTGGGGGCCAATTTTGCAACGTCATCATTGCACATCGGCTTGTCTCTTGAATATCATTTCACTGACTGATTCTTGCGCCATTTGTTGCATGTTACTCGTTCTACAAGTGTTGCCTACTATTGAGAAATTACAATCTTTTTTAACATAAAAGTTACAGGCTAGGGGACCTTATAAATTGACCTTGACCGGTCCAATTCCTGACTTTGTCCTTCTTAGGTACTGATATTTTCCTGGGTGTCTTGTAAAAACATTCTTCCGGAGTAACAGTACGTCCAGTTTGCACGTGCTTGGGCTCATGTTCGTGGTCCGATTTGTGCGTCTCCTTAAATGTTGAAGTTTTGACGAGCCCGAACGCAAACAGCACGATACTCCGGAGGCATGGGTTCGAAGGGACCTGCAGAGAGGCGGTATTTTGAAAGGATAGCTTGGCCAAGTTTCTGAACAAGCAGCTTCTACAAATTGAGAAAAGAGCTCTCATATTATTACGAGCACGTACACAAAGCACGAGTCGTCTGGACGCACCTTAAGAGAACGCGTTTCATGTGGGTGCAGAAAGCTATTGAGTTTTCTATTTTGTGTGCCCATATCTTTCATGTTTTGTGTAGAAGACGGGGGAATTATGTTTGTCTAACACAATTGTAGTAACAGCGATATTAAGATTTTTTTTTAAATTTCTTTGTCAATAATATTTGCATTGGTTAGTGTTCTGAGACATTTTAATTTAGAAATATTACCAGATACGTTGTTTTGAATGAGGATAACAGTCAGACCTTTTTTACACGCTAGTGCAACTTTATATGTATGTATGTATATGTATATGTATATGTGTATTAACTTCTCTGCACGTTTCGCAAGGTACTTCAATTTAGAATTTGCGAGTAATATGTTTGAAAGTTGCAACACTTACCGCAGTATGTACCGCAGTTAAATACTTATAAGATGTGAATATACATATAAGGTTGAACTGATAAGCGCTTACTATGTTTTTGAACGTGACGCCGTGGATTTTGGCAGATATTTACGAAGTCTGACTGCAGGTTTCTTTGAACTTCAGTGCTCATCTACCATGAGATGACTGTAATCCTCTTTACTCACTGCTGTGATTACTACAGACAACACTATAGGTTATAATTTTTCTTGTTACTGCTTTTGTATTGTTGGCAGAAATTGATAAACACGAATCCAGGACGAAATGTGTTTATTGTTTCTGTTCGGTTGAATACAACCGAACTTAAACGTGGCGTGTTCACTGACTGTAAAAGTGTAGATATTGGAGGGAAGGAACCAGTTTATACAGTAGCGGACAGTTTACATGAATTTGGAATTTCGCATACTTGCCTTAACACAAGCTTCTAGATTTGATACCGTGACCAATGGTTTGAACAAAGAAGGCACGATTGCATACGCGATTGATAATGAATGCCGTATAGTAGACAGTGAAGATGGCAATGAAATAAATTACTGGCATGACTTCGTGGTCTTCCAGTTACGTTGATTAGAGAGTTTTAATTAGTTTATATCTTCAGCTCTTATTCTCTACCCAGGTTTCCGTTGCATGCAATATAACACCGCTTGATATAGTACAAATGTACCATAGTTTCGGAGGAACCATCTTCAGAGTACAGGATATACTCTTAATTCTTCTAGTGTACACTGAAGTTGGAATTAGACGGTCCCCCTGATAGTTCGGTCCCTTTTACCAGGCCAGTTTCCAGAAGACAGTAATTTTCATATTTACACCTTTGATGACCTCACCGTTTTTCTTTCCTACAAGAAATGTTACTAAATCCGTTTTTACATTAATGTTTCTTTATGTAGCCGTAAATTGCTGGAGGCCAATTCTTAGTGGAGGCAGCAGTAACAAAGTGGTGTGTGTACTTGTGTGTGTATGTGTTTGTGTGCGCAAGAGAGAGAGAGAGAAAGAGAGGTATGGTCTGCTCATGGAACCCCTAACCCTGGTCCATAGTCGAGATTTGCATAAACTGAGCTTGGTCTTCACATTCCCCAGGCGTATACATTATACACTGCAGCATCGGCGAGCACTGACATGGTCCGTCCACCTGAAGGCTAGATCCTCCTTCGTGGGGTGAAACACTTCTGTGCCTAAAGCATTACATATTGTGAAAATTCAGACTGGCAAAGTTTGCATTTATAATGTACCGCGAAAATTGTACCAATCGTGCGGTGGTGCATGTTTTAGCGTTCTGATGTGTATGTGTTTTTCTTTGTAAGGTGCAGATGGCGTACGAGATAAAAGTCGATAGCTTTATTGGGCCTAACTTACTCGTAAGTGTAAACTATGAATTTGTGCACAGTACAGCGTAGCTGTGAGAATTAAAATAAATCGAAATAACGCGAACGTATCTGGACCTCATAAAGTTAAGAGATAAATTTAGTTTTAATTTTCATTTCTTTCCACTTAATGAGTTTTAGTTTTTCTACTCATTTATACCTCATAACTTGATAAGAGTTTTCCTCTGAGGAATTGGAGTGTCGAAAATTGTAGATGATTTGTGTCTTTAAGTAGCAGTGGAACGTCAGTAAACAACTCGTAGCCCAATTTGAGTCGTGTTTCGTTGATTAATTAACTGCAGTAGTTTATACTATCACTAGCCTATCTTGGACTCTTTCCCGGTGTGTTCAAAACCATCAGTCAAAGAGAACTACATCTCACACATGTGTATTTATGGGGTGAATCTGTCCATTTACAAGCCATGAAGTTGTATGTGGGAGTAGAGGTACAGCTCCATTCATTCTTAACCTCGACAATAGATGGTGGGGAGTGGTCGGCTTCACGCTCGGGCCGCTTTGCCCCAGCGAAGGAATCAATTACCCTTTAAATAGAAGGTAGGATGGGTCCCACAGCCGGTCTTGACTTTTTGGAGAGGAGAAAAATTTCTTGATTTTCCTGGGTATCGAACCATGCTTCCACGATCGTCCAGCCCGTAGCCTTGTCACTGTACGCACTGAGCTGTAGTTGTTCCTCATGTGCAAACTGGCTGTTTTGTACTGAAAGGTAATTGTTTAATGAGTTTTCACACTTTTAAGGGAATGGTTGGACTGTGCAAGCGGGTATGATGAGCAAAGCATACAGAGGCTGCCGATGTGGAAACCAGAATACCATTTGAAAGACACGGGTGCAGATGAAAGAGTAATATTAAGCTATGTCTTGTAGAAACAGGATTCCAAGTCGTGGATTGCTTTTATCTGGCACTGAATAGGACAGGTTGCTGGTTCATATGAGGTCGGAAATGAAATTCCATGAAATGCGCCAATTACTTGAATAACCGAGGAACTGTTAGGTTCTCATGAAGAGCTGCGCTCCACTGAGTTAGCTGAATGTGAACACCCGCGTCTGCACACAGCCTAGACACAAAACAGCTCGTAAAACTCAATCGTTATCTGGAGGCTACTTGAGACCAACACACCAGCACCAGCGACAATCGACTTTTGAAGCCACGGAGTTGATTTGTATTTCGCTAAGTAATATCAACAAATGCACGATATGTTAAAATTTTATGTATATTTTTTCATATACAATTCATCAGAACTCCAACTTGTTTCGATCTTTCTTAGATCATCTTCAGGGGTTTTCGCAAAGCAACATTTTCAACACTGGAAGATTTCTTCCCTTAGACTGCAGTCCTGGGGTAAAACATAAAATTTCTGCCAGAAATTTGAAATGAGTTGTGAATTATAATTATATATGAGCATATACGAATACAGTCAACCCACAGAAGATTATTCCTATTTTTCAGTAACAAAACAAAACGCTGTCATAGTTGTGGTGATTTAAGTGCAGGATGACTGTATGTATTATGTTTCGGAGATTTGAATGCGTGGCGCTAAGCTTCTAGTTTCATATTTTAGCACTACAATACGAATTGAAGATTTTGGTTTATGATTTCGATACTCAACGAATATTTTAACAATCCGTTCCACTGACATGTTTACCTTTCTTTGAAAAATATGGGACAAAATAAACACCATAAAATAACCTCTTGGGTGGGACAGAAGTACCGACTAAAGGCGATTTTTCTTATGTCTGTTTAATAAGCAGAATGTACGCAATTTATTGCAGTCTAATCATGTAAATATTATTCTTACGTACTCCATGAACGCAAAGCGGGTAATTCCACTCATTGGTTGAATGGGAGCTGTCAGCTTCGCGGCCGACCGCTCTACCCCCGGGAAGGAACCTCCAGTACCCACTGGATACGTAGCTGGTTATGTACTGTAGCCGGTCTTTTGACATTCTTGGTCAGAAATCGAAGGAGACAGAACACGTACTTCTAAGGATTTGAAGTAGAACAGGTCCTTTTATTTCTGCAGAAAGCACTGAATGTCTGATACGAAAGCTGCTCATAATACGTACAGTACTTTTGTATTTGTTTGTTTAAAAAAATTATGACCCTCATTATTACAATTAAATGGAGAAGGCGCATAAAATTGGATGCCGAGATTAACAACCTACAGATGACAAAACACACAAGTTTGCACTATATAAGTTTTATGTCGAATGTCTCGTGGCTCAAACGGTAAGGCAGTGGTCTCTCAATGGTGGGTCCGAGCTCGATCGCAGCCCAGTAGTACTTGTACTTCGGAGAGAAGTCTTAGAGAGGTACCCGTGCGAAAAAAGAAAGGTACTCCGAATGCAGTAAGGTATGAAGCCTTCCACTCTTTGTCATTATTAGAGACGCCGACTTTTCTAAACTTTAACTTTTTCTGAGTTCTCCTTATATGAAAATATACTTAGCCACAGTTTTTTAGTACTAATAGTAATTTTCTGTCGGAACCGGAATAAATGACTATGTTACGTAATTAAGATGCAAATAGTTGCTTGTTTGCTTGTTTCTTTGCTTGCTTTCTATTCAACGATCACTGAACAAATTCCAGTTTTTGTTGTTAAAGTTTGACTTATTTTACTCACTGCTAAAACTCGGTAGAGGAACTTCGGACCTGATACAAATATATTCGTTGGACAGGAACTGGAAACTTTAACGTGAAGTGTGTTGCGAGACTGCTGGCCGATGAATCGATAGTAAAGTTTTGCGCCTGGTTAACACTTAAACTTCAACGTTTTATCGATATTTCATATCAAAGATTCTTAAAGGGTAGAATAAGAACAGAGATAGTTATAGCCCTGTAACAACAATGGACTAGATCACAGAAGCCATGGTTATACAACATTATGAAAGCGATAACATTAGCATTATGCACATTCAGTTTTTTTATGATTATCTTCTATATTCTTTTTTTCGGTTTTATTGATGGCTTACTGTATAAATTGTATTAAGCATTCACTTGGTCGTGGGCATAGTTGTGATAATGATAATAATTGAAATATAGGATGTTAGATACACCAGTTTACATATCGCTGTGAATTGACTATTAGAATGCTGATTCGGCTGTATGTTCATGTAATTTGTGCAATACGGTGGATACATTACGGAAATCCAAGTGACATTGGGCATCCGATCCTAGAAGAAGATCATTTAGCCTTTCTTGTCTACCGACGTGTAATAATTAATTGTAGAAACACCCTGTAGAATTAGCATGTAGCACTGCCCCCCCCCCCCCCCCCCCCCCCCCCCCCTCTACCATGCCTCAACCTTTTTTTATATTTCTATTAATTTAGCAGTTTGTTTTGT
>Ga0123355_10003603_pt1 | contig 22295 bp, 13 predicted proteins | sample TergutEmb28metaG_3_FD_89872 | JGI IMG/M metagenome (GOLD analysis project Ga0123355, IMG submission 89872) | Embiratermes neotenicus P1 segment gut microbial communities from Petit-Saut dam, French Guiana - Emb289 P1 | ecosystem: Host-associated > Arthropoda: Insects > Digestive system > Gut ... | reverse complement strand
GGAGAAGTGTGTGGAGTCCCAAGGGAACTACTTTGAGGGTGATTAGGTGTCCAACGCTCCAAGTAAGCCAGTTTCTTTTTCCCGGCCAAAGGTCGGATACTTTTCTAACAGACCACGTATGACATTAGAAGGCTGTGTTAATGTACTTGTAACAGCTTTGTGGATGTCCAAAATTGAGTCAAAGAGGCGCCCCTTCAAGTGGGATTTCACTTTTGGGAACAAAAAGTAACCAGCAGGTGCTAAATCTGGCGAATACAGGGGGTGGTCGAGCACAGTCACTTTTCATTGGGCCAAAAACTGCTTGACGATTGTTGCGTTGTGGGATGGGGCATTGTCGTGCAAAAGGAACCAGTCACTAGATTCACACATTCCTGGTCTAACACATCGAATTCTGTTTAGGAGCCTTTCCATTACACCTTTGTAGTACACTGCATTGATAGTTTCACCCTCCGGAACAAATTCTTTGTGGATTACGCCTTGCCAATCAAAAAAAATCACCAACATGGTCTTCACACGAGACTTCTGAAATCACATTTTTTTTTCTCGGCTGTGGCAAGGTTTCTCCGACCCATGCAGCAGACTGACGTTTAGTGGTTGGATCATAGGCAAAACATCACGTCTCATCGCCAGGTACAATTTTCTTAAAGATGTCAGGATCACTGTCTGCTGTGACAATCAAATCTCAGCAAGCTGCAATTCTCCGGTCTTTCTACACTGGAGTCAAAGAGTGTGGAACAAAGCACAAACAAATCTTCCATTTTTGCAGATCTTCAACTACAATCTTTCTCACTGTGTCCTTGCCAATATTCACCTCGTCTGCTAGCATTCTTAGCGAAAGGTGACAGTTTTGAAGCAACAACTGAGAAATCTTCTCGACATTGTCATCACTGCGACACTCTGTAGGCCGGCCACTCCTGGGGTCGTCTTCAAGGTCTTCTCAACCATCACGAAATCGTCCATACAATCAGGAAACACACGAATGGGATAGTGTTTGGTCCCCATAAGCTGCATTTATCATTTAGAGAGTTTCCGTCGCACTTTTTCCAGCTTTAAAACAGAACTTTATTGCTAATCGTTGCTCCATACTCAAATCCATGACGAGGTTTTCACACACAGCTTCGTCTCACGCCATAAATCACAAATACTGCTCAACTAACTCAGATAACCCTAAGCACACAACGTGTCGAGACTTGCTCCTACATGTTTTTGTGGGTGACCGCCTGATGGCGCGCATAATATTCACGCTGCACAATCAGTCCTAAAACTTAGTAGACGCATTGTGTACACAACCTGAATAAATATTTCACATCTCCATCAGTCCAGCAACTTCAGAACTGTACAAGAACAATGGTAGCAAAATAAATGCGCATGGTATGACAACTGCATAATGTGATATGTAACATAACCGAATGACATGACAACATAACTGCACATTACAGACTCTCACGTAAGCATGTAAGCCAAGAACTGCTATGTGGAATTCATAGCATTTTAAACAAGAAAGAAAAAAAAATGTTGCGTGTTTGGTGATAGGTGACCTCTAACAACTGGTCTAGTGAATTTGTGCCTTTTGTTGAAGTAAGAGAACGTGCAACACTTGCTAAGCAGTACTAATAACGCAAAATCTGACAAAAAAAATCCCCACATAGCAGACCTCTGACTTCACAGCAACGATTTTCTACATGAATTTCAAGATTGTCATATTTAAAGACAGCAAGTGAAAAGTCCATTCTGTGAATGTGTATATACCACATGGATTAATATTCAGCTTTGAGCAGAGAGAGTATTTTATGGGTTGGAAAATGGACTTCAATTTTTCCAGTCATAAAAGTAATGTAAAAATAATGGCATAATTATAATTTCTCAAATAAAATATGCTGTACTAAGTAAAAGAAAAAATTATGACCACACTAGCAAGCATAACTGTTGTGATTCACAAAACCTAGGAACAATCCCAAAATTATGTAAGGATTTTTCAGACTGCAATTTTTTGGGTTGACACAGCATGATCTTTTAAGTGGTTACCAAAACTCTGGATGAATATGCTGCTAGAATGAAGAGAAGGCAGCAAGCAGGTTGCTCCAAAATGCTGGTACCCACGTCCAGACCACACGCTGTTACGACATAAAAATCTATTCTACATCTCCACCACTCCGCAGACCTCAAATTTTAAGTAAAGATCACCTCATTCTGCTGTTCATTGTAGTGTGCCACATGTACAGAAGCACAAAACATCTACAAAACAAAGACAAAAGAAGGGGGGGAGGAGGGGAGGAAGAATTTACTCATGATTTAGAACAATCTGAAGTGTAGAAGTTCTGCAATGCAAACAGCATTCGTTCTGCAATTTCCGTAAAAACATGACACATGGTGTTTACAATATGCCAATATATTCTCAGCAATAGTACTCTTGTTTTGTTGACAGTAAAATCTGCAAGACCCAGTGGACCTTTCATGTTACTAAGATGAAGGATACAGGATGCACGCAGTTTGGTGTGGAAACCTCTTGGAAAATAGTCACTTGGAACACTGACAAGAAGGAAGGTGAACGGAACTGGACCAGGATCACATCAAATGGTGGTGCTGAACCTTCACATTCTGCTACAACAAAACAAGTTAGTAGCCTCATGATGTTAAGACAGAAGTACAATACTGCATTCCTTTGAATGCCTGTACTTGTGTACACATCGTAACAAAATAGCAAGAAACAAAATACTAAACGTGGTTATTTATCTCAGTACTTTATTTCTTCCCCAAATTTTCAGTACCTTAAAGTTGTCAGACACAAATACTAGGGTCAACGCCACCTCCATCTTTAGGATACTTCATGTATTTACAAAAACATTAATAATGAAATGTTATGTCTTTGATTTACTACCATGGCATATTTCATATACCTACCAACAACTGCTCATTATATATCATTATCAATGGCAACAACAGACACAAACTGAATACAGTTTGACATGTTATTTTACACTCTATGCAGAAATAACCCTAATAAAAGTTGCATGTCTTTGGAATACATGGCTAAACAAAATTTCTGGGCTTCATACTAAATGGAGTTAATGACAGATTTACATCAAAAGCTTATGTGACTGTATATACAAACAAAGAGCTAAAAAAACTAAGGTGAACTGGTCATTATCAGAATGAGTATTGCAGAAAATTTGGTCAGTTGGTTAAAAAATTGCTATGGGAAAGAGACAGCAGTTTATTTTCGTTTTTTGACCTTTTACAGAGACAGAGAACCATGCTGTCCTGTTAAATGTACATCCTTGTCATTTGTAAGGGAAAACATTGTCCCACTACAGGCATTTAAAAATAACAGTGATCTAACCACAACAGAATCTTGGGACTTAAAAGGCCATATGATAAAGGTTAAATAAGGAAATTCAGCTGAACAGGAAATGAACAGTTATTAGCATTTCCGCTCCTCTTCCTGTAATCCTTCCCAATGTATACTGCACCTACCACTCCAGTGCTACTAGTTTTATGTACAGTGAGGGATGAACAGTCCCTCTCCAATCACATGAACCACATAAAAAGCATAACATGTCCAAACAAACCAACAATGGACACTTTACCTGCTGCCTTGCAACATTGCGTGGAGGCTTAGCAACACTATCCACATATGCAAGTTTTGTTTGCCGGACTGGTGTCGACTTCGCTATGGACTGCTGAATGTTAGTAGTCAAGGCTTTCAACTTTGCTTCCCTCTCATCCAAACACCTCTACAAATTAAAGACAGAAGTCATACATAAGAGAAATGCGGTGAAACTACCACACATCAGTCTTCAGGACACCATTCTACTTATGTACAAAGGACTTCCTTGTGAAGGGCAGGATAGAAGATGGAAGTGGCAAGTTCTATCAAAACTGGAGATATCTGCTATATTAACCTTTTGGCACCGGAATTATTTTAATTTTAGCACACCCTGTATATAAAATGTGAATAATACAGAAACCAAATATGTTAGATTTATGAAACAAACTGCATTTTGAAGAGGAAAAAACGGAGAATATATACCATGTTTAAAATATTCAGTACCTATATTTGTTGAATAAATATACTGAATGCAACATTTAGAGGTTAGCGGTGCGGTACGACCACTACAGTCATCATTAGGCGTCAAAAGGTTAATAACAGTCATTTGATCAGAGTCACTCAAAATTCACAGTCACTGGTTATGGGGCGCAAGGATTGGACTGGCAATGTAAATTTTCTATTTCTTTCTTTCTTCTTTGTTAGACCAACAGCTTTTAGTTTACCCACAACCCACAACTATTACAATACATTTATGTGCCTGTCGCTCTGCCATTTAAGAAACTGTCCGTCTCACAAACGTACAGTGCTTCTTGCACCATAAGTTTTTCAACAGAACAAAGAAAAAGAGTTTCCTGAAGAGGAAAACTACTTATAAGGGAAATGAAAACATTAGGTTCATGTTTTCATCCACTTTTGTAAAAGGGGCAGCCAGAAAGTAACACCTTCTATTTATCCCTTAATTGGAATAACCATTCCGTCAGTGAATTCCTTGAACACTCTTGATAATTTATTATCCAAACCAACAAATGCACAACACATATATATATAATAATAATAATATTTTATATCATGTAAGTACTCCTACGTGTTTTGATGCGTCTGCATCATCTTCAAGGACCGAAACATGTAGGAGTATTTAAGATACATAAAACATTGTTAACATATATATGTTGTGCATTTGTTGGTCTGGATAATAAACTGTAAAAGATACACGGTATATGCAGAAACTCTTGATAATGTTCCAAAAATGGCACATACTGATGTGCTGCAGAAACAACAAGCAGTGGTATAGAGGGCACGCTCACTGAAGGTGAGAAGCTGACTTCCACTCATTAACATTTGCTCAAAATGTACACTGAAGCAACTGTGTATGTGAGTATGGTTCAACAATGCATATGACAGACTAAAAAAGCTGAAACAGGGGCAGCAGCACTTCATGACAAACTGTAGAGTGGTCGCACTTGCACTGTACAAGGATAACAGTGAACTTTGAACCACCAGTCTGACTGCTTGTCTTCATCAAGTTCATCCCACAAGAAAAATAGCTGAAGTGGTGCTCCTCCATGAAAACATTAGGTTGTACACAGACGGTGGACAATACTGCCGCAACCGTCCTACAGTCCTGACCTTACACACTCACATTATCACCTGCTTGATGCTTTCAGAAAAATCTCATGAGGACACCATTCTGCTGATAACGAGATCCTACAGAATGCTGTGTCCCTGTGGCTGCAGAAGAGAAAGAGCAACTTTTGCTGGGTGGGAATACATGCTCTTGTTCAAAAGTGGAAGAAGGATGTTGACAACGATGGACTACACTGAAAAACGACTACGCCCTAAGCAATGCTGTAATGAAGATCTGTGTAATTTTTGAATGTCCTAAATGTAAATAGCAGGATATTAAAAAAAAAGGAGGTATTACTTTGTGACTGCCCCTTGCATTTTGATCCAAAGCAATTATTTCACATTACAGTTATAAAGATCACAGACATACACTACCAAGGGAACTTCAATATACAGGTATGGTACTGCTAAAGAAAAACTCGTACAACACAAATTACAATGGACCACCTACAATACACAAGTCCAAACTCACCTGTTGATGTCATGTTCACAGTCTTTATTTGCCTCACTTATGTCCTGCACCTCACAGCCCTCATTACAATGTTTCAAACAAAAAGAATGAAAAATCATGACTTGAAAGAAGAGGCACATTCACAAGATATCAATGTCTTAATAAAGGAAAGCTTGAAAACTGTTCAGTAGTTTAATGTCTCAAAATAACGAATAAAATGAGCAGATGCAATCTGAGAGAAGTCTAAACTTCACACCAGATGTCAACAAATCCCATGCAATTGAATATGTTACTGTCTGAAATAAACAAAAGAAAAAGAATGAAAGTGTGAGCAACAAAACTTGTCAACAAATTTCAGTGCAAGTATGTCCATACTGCTCAGGAAGGCAATTCTTAAACTAAACGACAGAACAATATTTCTGTGCTCTCACACCAAATTGGAACAACTTAGCTCTTAAGCTCACCAGGTACATTTCCCTCGCTGTTTCCATGTCCTGACGCTGCTTTGTGCGGAACTCACGCTGGCAGTGGAACTGCCACAGGTCTCCTGTGTCTTCAATGAGGTATGGGTTATAATGCTCGAGCGTGAACAGCTGGTCTGGTGTGGCATGCTGCAGCACTGGCTTCAGTAGATCATATGGCACCCCTCCTGTGTACTCCAAAGCTGGAAATTTTATATCACAGCACACAGGGAGTTACATCTCAGTACATTTCAGAATCTTAGAGGTCTTTACAAGCAGTCGCACATGTACCTACAGCTGCCACACATACCCCCTATATTCAAACTCATTTTTATGAAGTGAAGTTTGAGACTATCTTCTAAGATGTAACAACGTACAGTATGGTACCTGCATATTCAAAATCTTCTGCTGGAACCTATCTTCACAACACTTCTTAATAATGCATTATTCTGTTATTTCTTAATCTACCTCCCAAGGCCCCTCTGTTTTTTACATCTCTATGAACTTGTCACTTTCCTTCTGCACTTCTTAACACTTCCATCTCTATTGCCACTAGAACACTACAGTCTGCACTCCCGTTTACACAGAATATCTCCTTAGTTACTTGGAAGGCCATGAAACCATGAGCGTATGACTTTTCCAAAAATCTAGGAGCCACCTCAAAACATTATGTTCCAGAGGAGTGACACAATGCAACTTCCACACTGAGGGCATACAAATTTTTGTCACCACCACACATGGCCCCAGGGTTTTGTGACCCCTGCATGAAGCACACAATTTGTATAATGTAATTTCCTTTTATTTGGGAATTTGTAACAAAAATGTGGATGTTTTCTCACATCACAAAAGAATGATTTGACAGAATTTAATGTAATGTTGAAATAACAATACCAAATGTTCCCTTATGTTTCAGCAATACAACATGCCGATCCCTGTCCTGAACCATCCCACATATAAATTTGCATGGTTTCTGTCCAACAGCACAAGTGTAACATACATCCACACTCCAAGACACTGTAAACTATACAGCTGAAACATCATGAACTTATCCTACAATCCAACTTAACCATGACATAATCAACATCTCATTACTAACCTTACAAACTCTCTACTTCTTTGCTACACATAATTTGGTGAGCAACTGAAACAAAGCAATATCACCAGAAGCAATGTGACTTTGCTTCATTGAAGCAAAAGCAAATGCTTTACCATGACATCAAACCACTGTGGCCTACTCACCATCGATGTTTTCCTGCAGCACTCTGACACAGATGTCATACAGAGACGGAGCACTCGCCCAGCTTTTACCACTTTTCACTCCTGAATACACCTTGGTCCTGAAATAAACATGCCTCAAGAGTAACAAATCTTGGATCATCATGCCGGCCTACACAGCCATGGTAAGGTACGGGTAAAGCAGTCCCATTACAGGCCTGGACAGGCCTAGAGGGTTCCAGGAAGTTAAGGCTCCCAGATTTCATGACAATGGCACAGGATAATGGTAGGTTGTCAGCCTTACGCACTGGCCGCCTTTACCCACAGGAAATACTCCTAGTACTCATTTCTGTTAGAGGCTGAGTCGACCCCAGGGCCATAATGCGATCTGAAGGATTTTATGTCAATGAAAAATCCACTGACACCAGCTGGGATCGAACCAGCGACCTTCCGATTTGTAGCATAGCACCTTAACCACTGTGCTACCGCGGTCCCCCACAGCCATGGTAGATACCTAAATATGCTAGCAAATGCAATTTTATTTTAATATGAAAACTTAATTACTTACCTCTGGTTCTTGGTGGACATTACTTGGCTTAGTGCTTCTTCCTGTGTTAATTGTTTTGTTTTCCTATGTTGTGGAGAATCTAAAAGATTGTAATGTGGAAGGGGTTTGTAGTTTGGATTAATGGCAGGCAGTGTTGTGTCGAGATCAACCTCAACATCCAGTGGTTCCAATTTCACATTTGCAGACAGCAAATTCAGCTGAAACATATACAATATATGGTGAAGGCCTGTTGGTATGTATGTTAATTAATATGTTTGGAAGATGACTATTTATGGTTTAAACATGTAGCCACGGTCTCATTTATGATATATTACTGGATGAAAATGTAAAAGGTGTGTTACTGGGCTTCAATATGTATGTCTGTACATACACAGAAGTAGGCACCATAAAAAAATATTAAGATAGTACTTACATGAAAACAAATACAATGTGAATTTTACTCACAAATTACAATACAATGTTTCCATCAATGTACTCCATAGAATTATACCGTGACACACACAGGTTCCCATGTTTTTAAGTAATGGTATTAAGATTCAAATAATAAAACCAACTAGATGCACTAATTTCTCAAATTTGTTTTTGGAATAAAACTCCACATGGTTCAGACAGTTCCTCTGTCCATCATCAGGAGTTTTTCACTGTACACACAGCAATGGTATATGTCATACAGGTTTGCCAACAGCTTGCGAATTCATTAATGCCAAACAGGCAAAGGAAACATATCAGTATAGGAACACCAAAGAAAAACTGCACAAAACCGATGCGGCAGTATGGTATAACAATATATGCATAGTTCGCAAGCTGTCAGCAAACCTCTACGACATATAAAACTGCTGTGTGTACAGTGAAAAACTCCTGATGATGGACAGAGGAACTGTCCAAAACATGTAGAGTTTTATTCCAAAAATAAATTTGAGAAATTGGTGCATATAGTTGGTTTTGTTATAAGAATTTATCACAATGCATGGTCACTTGGATGTCAAGAAGGCATTACAATTATTACATTTTTTCCTGATACAATTTACACTGGCCTGATGAAGGGTCCATAAACAGCCTAAATATGTAGTTGACACATACATTTTAGTTAATAAATATTGTCATGCTGACACAAATTTTACCACTTATTGAGCATACCTTAGCACCACCTGAACACATGACTTACCTCATCAGGCAGCAAGCTGGGACCAGCTTTGTCTTTCTTTCTGGAACTGCTGCTCTCGGTAGAAGATTTCGGAGTGCTGTGCATCATCCCAGCACTTGCACTCGTTCCTGGTGAAGATAAGGCAGTATGCTGCTTCTTCTTCTTCATCGGGTCAAACATGCCAAGTGCTTCTGCAAAACTGGCTCCTGTGAAGGACACAAAATGCTTATTTTTCCCATGCTATTCATTCAGTCATTCCATTGGCATATGCAGAATGTGACGATTCCTTGCCGTTCTCAGGAGCTTCTTCCATTTCTCTCTGTTATCTATTTTTTCCTGTCACCCTTCTCCACCAACTATTCTTCCATCCTCTTTCACCTCATCTTGCCATCTATTTCTTGGTATACCTCTCAATCTTGTTGTTCCCAGATTCATATCTAATACTCTTTGGGGAATTCTATTTCCTTCCATTCTCTGTACATGCCCAAACCAACGTAATCTATTTAACCTTATTATCTCTATTATAGCAGGTTTTTTAACCCTTGCATAAATTTCTTATTGGTTAATATCCTCCAATTTTCTTTTTCATTGTCATATTCTGAGCCTAAAATTCTCCTACACACTTTCCTTTCAAAAATGTTCAAGTGCATTCTCTCTCTCTTTGTTAGTGTCCAATGTTAACGTTTTGTCTATTATTGTGTTCTTCACTCTTTATTTTAGTTTCTTTGATATGTTTTTATTTTTAAAAAATGTCTGTAGCATAAAATATGTTTTGTTAACATTCTTTATTCTTTCTTGCAAGTCTATTTGGTTATTGTTATCTTCATTAAGTATAACTCCCAAATATTTAAAATTTTCCACTCTTTCAAATTTGTAATTTTTTATTTTCAAATGTCCTATTTTATTTTTCTTTAAACTGTTTTTCCTTTCCACTATTATATACTTATCATTACTTATTGTTCCCACGCTATTCAAAAAGAGTTTTTCATATCAATAATACGAAAAAATAAGCAACTGTCAATAAATTTCATGGCAAAGGGTCTTCCTATGGCTGTTGACAGGAACTAAGCTGATCAGGAAATTCATTGTACTAACCAACCTACCAATCAACTCTAAACAGTGGAGTCCTCCTTGTGCAGATCACCTACTCCAACCAAACAAAAAATTCCCTGTCCTGACTAAAAGGACAATTCAAAGAGTACCCTGTTCAACGCCAGACTTCCTTGAGTTAAGTTCACCTTAGAATATGCCAAACAGGCCCAGAGGGTGAGTATAGGTATAACCATACTCTTTTTTTAACCTCTGCACTAGATAGGGGTGGGTGGTCAGCACCACACCCCCAGCAGCTTTAACCCTGGGCAAAGACCTGGTACCCATTCAACAGGAAGCTGCATGTGCCCCACAGCTTGCATGGATAGGTGCAGAAAATTTCACCAAGCAGAATTCGATCCCCAGACCTTCCAGCCCACAGACAGTCACTATACCAACTATGCTATCCCAGCACACACATTTCCTTGAGTTCTTGATTAAATTATGTTATGCGTGAATAAATAATTAACATTCATTATTCATTAAGTCACTACACAGAGCAAGCATTGCCCTATCTCAGAAGCTAATAACAACTTCATCAAGACTATGCACTGCCTTTTATGGAACCAGAAAGCCCTGTGCTATGTTTACAACAGCTTGCTGCCAGTACCTGTCCCAAGTCACAAGAATCCAATCCACCTTCTGAGCACCTATTTCTTTAAGACTGATGTTAACTTCACTTGTACTGTTGTCACTGAACCTGCTCTACTCATATAATGAAATGCGTCATTCTGTATTACAATTATCTTGTCCATTCTTCATTGACTAAGTTGCTCCAAAGAATCAATCCAAGTCCAGTGCCCTGTGTGACAACATGTACTGTCAGTTTTATTGGTGAGGGTTCCTTAACCCAAAAACTAAATCCCAGCTGTAGAACAATTCCTTGCTGGCTGTCTGCAACTGCCTCTGCAATCGACAGTTACTATCCATAGCCTAGAGCCATTTCCTCCATCTGCAATTGGTGGCACAACATGTTGTGGTGGTAAGAGACTGTTATTTGTTCATCTGTTTTGTTCTACTGTACATCTGAGTGACATTAATTAGGCAAGCAAAACCCACACCAATTTTATAAAAATTATCCTCAGGGTTCCAAGTACTTTACAAAGCACACTTCCTTGCACTTGGCTTGCCCTGGCTATCAGCACAAGGATGGACAGGCCCAGTGTATGTATAAAGCATCATGTTAAACAAGTACAGTACATGGAACCACAAGAAGACCACATTTTTTCCGTTCAATTATCTCTATATCCATTCAACTCTAGATATACGTACACATGTTTGGTTATATGATTGTATATTAACCTAAGGAATAGATGTATGGCAGATTTCCCCTGAAACACTCTACATGTACATTATTTTCATAAATATTCATACTTTTTTACACGAATAATAACAGTACTTTCAGGTGTGCATGAATGAAGATTTGTAGAAAGGTATGTCTTTATAAGATCAGTAAGTGTGGCTTCTAATAAGTATTACTGCAGAAAGTATACAACTAAGTGGAACAGTGAACTGCTCTGCTTATATTAGAATGCAAAAATGTCAACTGAAATAAACAACGCTTATTTATGAGGTACATAAGACTGAAAGCTGCCCCAGGCCACTCACAGCCGAAGGTATCGCAACAATTATAAAATAATCACCACAGACATTTAGACAAGAGTCTCAATAATGCATAAGCTGGTGTATCCTATCTGCAAAGAATTCCTTGGGCTGCTGCCTAAACAAGTGTAGAAAATACACCTGCACATCATCAGTCTACACACAGCATTTGAGAGATTTCATTTACAGGCCAAAGATATGAAAAACACATGGCAATTAAATTTAATGACTGTCCAACAAGATGCGACTGTATTCAGTTTATTACTTTCCTTTAGGCAGCTCTACATGTTCCGGGTGTTGACACCCATCATCAGGAGCTTGTACAACTGTTATTACAGCTTCTGGTATTGATTAACCATTCTACTACCATCCGCTCTCGTTGTTGAGTTGGAACTGATTCATGTGTATCTTCAGTATCAGTTCCAACTCAACAACGAGAGCGGATGGTAGTAGATCTGGTTAATCAATACAATCAGCTATAATTACAGTTTACGAACTCCTGATGATGGGTGTCAACACCCGGAACATGTAGAGCTGCCTACAGAAAAGTAATAAACTGAATAAGTTGCAGCTTGTTGGAAAACAATTATTAAATTCGATTCACGATGCATGGACCCATGTATATAAAATACACGACAATTAGTCTGAGCTATATGAAGGTTGTCTGAGTATCTCGTGTCACGACATGGAATTCAAATGGTCCTGAATTCTACGAGCTACAAGGGTAAGGATCCAGTTTTTTAAAAACCAAAAACCAGAACCCTTAATAACATCTAGGTGGCAGTGGCACAAAGAGGGGGCCAATGTTTAACCTTTACACAAGCTATATTCACAAAAGCAAATGCACATGAAGAAAAAATAAATTGATTGTATATGTTTAGGCAATAAGAAAATTTACTGCATTTTTATGATACCCTGCATAATTTCTGCTTTATTGTCCACAAAATGTCATTTATTTCATAATTTTATCCTTTTCTGTTCAAGAGATATTTTCATAAACCAGGCCGTAAAATTTAAATACCACAGCAGTCACTTGAAGATTAAGCTACAAAAAAATAATTTGTACTACTGGACTGAGGTATCTCTGATAACAAAATTACTTCATACAGACAAAAAAGTGAAATGATAATGAAAATAATATTACACAAAATGACTGATTTTTCCTTACATATAATTTCCTCATCCTTCGCAGTCTCAGTCCAGACTCCATAAACACATCTTCCTCTCCCTCTCCTATTCTTTCCTGCCAGTGGCCAGACGATATGAAGGCTGTCACAGTCCCACATGTCCTCCTCCCATGGGAAAGTCACAATGTTCATAGGAATTGACAGAAATATCATATATGACTTGGAAAAACCTGGTTCACTTGGCATTCTGAACCAAATTTTGTGGAATACAGCTCCTTAAAATCCATAAAGTAGGGACTGGCCAGGAAAACCATGACAAAGGGATCCCCTCACATGCAGATGGGCAAACTTGTGCATCAGGATGATGATGTAAATGAATTTACCTGCATGTTTGTCTTGACCTTGGTACATAGCTTGTGAAGAATTTAACAGCAAAGGTTTGCACTGTTTGTGTCATCACATAATTAGCAGTCAAAAAGCAGGGGTCTTTTGATATTGAAGACCAAAGTCAAAATCACGTTACAAGCACGAGATTGTGACTTGAATTGCTGTGTGTGGGGTTGAGTGTCTCCATTGAATGCCAAGTCATGTCCAACACCATCTGCTACAGAAATGCATCACCTTTGGCATGGTAAAGGTAACGGTCACTCCATGCAAGCACAAATGGTAGGAAGAGATATAGCTCCAACCCATTTGCAACCTGGCACTAGAAGGAAGTGGGTGGTTAGCACCACACCCCAACAACTGTACCCCATGGAATTCCCAGTACCCACTGAAGAGGATGCTCTCTGCATAGTACCACTGCAAATGTTCCTGTGACATTAACAAGCAATGATCCTACAGTGTATGTATCAGAAGACGTGGGACCCAATGGAAATCCATGTTGTAATATCCCTGATCCAATATGACTGCATGGAGGGAGCTGAGGCTGATATACAATTCCACCAATAGGGAATGAACATTCTGACATCTGTCCTCACACACAGCATTCTTCACACATGCAATGTTCTCCAGATTAGAAACAACATGGGCCTGTTGGAGCCTTCAAATAGCTGTAATTTGCTGCTTTCAGCTTGGAGACATACAGTGCCAATCCACCAGTGGTGTCTTAAATACACATTTAGCACCACAGATGGCATAACTATTTATAGATTTCAGTAGGTTAATGGCCTTCAGTTCTAGGATAGTGAATCACCACCCCCTGGTCCAGTCTGGAAAAATTCACCACCTGGCATAGGAACTCTACGCTATGCTGCAATGACATTAATATTAGCTACTTACCCTGCTGAATATAGCTCTATGCCAGCTTATGCCAGTGGGTTTACCAAGTCAAAAAAGTAGCTGCACCATCTACACACCCACAGTAGCACTGTCAATGGATTTCAATTGTATATGCCTCATATATGCATGACCAATATATCTTTGCAGTTTATTTCTTCCTGTATAAATTTCTGAATAACAATGTCTACATGTTTTTGTCATATCTTACTTGACAACTTAAACTTCCCAAAGCAATTATGACTTTAAAATAAAGCAATCATTAGGGCTAATATTCCAAAGAGCATCAACAACACAGTTCTTTGGCACTTTATAAAAAAGAAATAAAATGGTTTTCTGTAATATAAGTTATGTGAAACAAGAGGTGCGTTAGATAACAATGCACACAACATTTTGGCCACCAAACCTAACAGGAAGAACCCTCTTCAAAGATTTAGACATAGATGAGAGGATAATATTAAAAAGAATAATAAAGAAACAGGATGGGAGGATGTAAATCAAATCCTTCTGGCTCATAACAGGGGCCAGTGGCGTGCATTTGTGAAAACAATAATGATCTTTCTGGTTTTGTATGAGATTGGGAAATTCTCACCTACCAGAATAACTATTAGCTTCCCAAGAAGAGCTACTCGACTGAGTTAGCTATGGGAACAAAAAACTTGAGTCACAATTATAATATCCAAACAAGTCAGGTACACACCTGTTGAACAGTCAATACTGCCATCTTCCTCCTCCTCTGCAGACAGCTTTTCTTTCTTAATCTTGACAGATGTTTTGTCTCTGTGAACTACATTTGATGACAATTCAGACACATTAGAAATATTATTGCCATGTGATCCAGTTTTGGATTTGTGTTTCTTGCTGTTATCATTATGACAGCGTTCTTTATGGTCTACTGTCACTTCTGCCTGCTTATCACCTTTCCTTGGCTTGCTCTCAACACCCTTATTCTCAGTCTTGTTTTTGCCTTCATGACTGGAGAACATTCTGCTCTTATCCCGACTACTGTGCTCCCTTTCTTTGCTTGAAGAGCTTCTGCTTTTGTGCTTCTCATGCTTCCGGTGGGATCTGTGCAACTTACTGCTGTGGCCCTGGTCTCTGTCTTGGACACATATAGATCCTCTGGGAGACTGTAAACCATCATTACTACTAGCATCTTCCATATTTTGGTTCACCTGACTAGTACTCCTTACTTCCGAGTCATGACCACTATCACTGTCCTCTTGTTCCACAACTTGGAAACTGTCTTCATCTCCTGAGGATTCAATGTGAATATTATCTTTCCGTCTTCGCTTTTCTGTTTTCTTCCTATTTTCTTCCTCATGTTTTCGTTTTTTATTTTCACCCTGACTGTGCATCTCTTTGACCTTAACTCGTTTCTCTTCTTCCCTGTGTTTCTTACTATCTGACTGCTGCTGCTGTGATATTTTGTCCTTGTTTGATCTATGACGCTCATCATGTCTGTGAACATGCCTTCCCTCATCTGGCGAGTTGTTGCTTTCCACTTCTGGTTGTTCTTCACCATCACTTGAATCCTCTGCAGCCACCATTGCCTTCCACTTGGCCACCAAAGCCTTGGCTGCTTCACCAGTGTCACCTTCGTACTTTCGAAGTGCATTCACAGTACGCCCGACACCTGTGTCTTGAAGGTGCTGAACAGTGACAGGCAGGTGGAACAACTTGCTGAGACAGTGAATCATCTGCACAAGTAAAAAAAAAGGTTAGGTCAGATAAAAACAATTGGATTAGATTACTGGCAAGGCCATTAAATACCATGAATATCTTCAGACTACTGTGTATCCCCTTCTAACATTTAACCTTCCAACATGTCAAATGAAAAGCAGTACCTTACTTCACTGGGCCTCTGTTTTATGAGTTCCCAATCCTCATTCTGCATTACAGATAGTTACTGAACATTATTAAATTAACAGTAATTACAAACGCTGTGGAAAGATATTGCAAGAATAATGACTAAAGACTGCCCCCCCCCCCCCATTAAACCTTCAAATTTATAAGGTTTTCGGGGAAAAAATAATAAAAACTTGCCCCCCCCCCCCATTAATCCTTCAAAGTTATCAGGTTTTCGCGGAAAGAATACTACAGACTGCGGTCTTATGGTTTTGACATTGTATGTTTGTATGTGGAGAGTGACGTTTCAGAGGAACATGCTGCCATGATCTTCAGGGATGCAGCATTAGTAAAAATTCATAAGACCATGATCTGAACTTACCTTTACCGGCGCTATACGTTGCTTCTCATGACATGTAAGCTATTAAACAGCTGTTCAACGAACCTCTGCTTACTACATACAATTCTGTACTTTACCACGATTTGCGTTAAAACGCACAATTTACCATACAACAGATTACAAGATATCTGATCGAATCCACTATATAATTTTTACCGTATACTTCATCATTACTTGGTCTTCCTGAAAGTGGGTCAGGCCGTTAACAGTGCGGTTATTAATACTGGACATTATCTTATTAAACCTCCATAAACAAGTATTTTTACGCATATTAACAAAGTGGCAGTACATATAGTCTAGACGTTAGAAAGCATAACATCTCAAACTCACCCTTTCCTTGTTTTCTGGACATCTTTCTATGCTACGTTGGTAATGTTTTATCACGTCAACAACCGACATATTGTTCATGCCAGCTGTTTCTTACAGAGTCAAAAAATTCTCATTTTCGTGTTATATACACGTATATAAGCTACAACAACAACAATCGTGTTTTTCACACTTTAATATGTTAAATATATTTTATCCATAATAATGCTTCAACGTTGTGTCAGATTATTTTTAATTACGAAGAGCATATTAAAAAAATCTTAATTTGACGTAATACTTTGGCCTAGGCACGAATTAAAAGGCTCTAATCCGTGCCAACCAGCACCGCGAGTGTGGTTGTAATAACTTCGACACCTGCTAGAGGGCAGACAATCATTTTTCATGGTAAGTTCAAGTAGCAGAACCGTGTTGTTCAAAACATTAAAAAAAAGTAAAGGACTTACACGTGATACACAATCAATGTCAAAAACATAAATTATGTTCACCGTTACGATCATTATTGTCCCCATTTTATACATTTTCCAAATTTTCTGTGAATGGTAAGTAGTATGGTAGTGTCGATTTTCGTATCGAGTTAAAAAGAACTTAGAAACAGACAGGATTTAATAGTATGATCAATATTAAATTTATATTTTTTTCAAGTAATTTGTGTTATTTTATCTTATTTAGGGAAGACAAAACAAAAAGGCCCAAATGGATAAAGAAGAAGTGAAAGATTGTTATACTCGTAAATATCATTTAATACTAGTATAATAGAAACATTGTCAGAGGCTTTTCTGGTACGAGCAAAGTACTCGCAGTACCGTGGCTTACGTAAAGATTAATGCAGTGGACTAGCAGCTACGGTGCATACAACTCTATTTACTATGTGCAAATTGCAAAGATACAAATGGCTCATCAATTTCCTTGCGTTTTCGGAGCGTAATATTTCGTCAGTTTCGTCTAGAAGGCTACCCTGGGCTGTAGTTTATCCATACAGACGCCTCACACAATCGCAGGAAGCATTTATAAAATCAGTAAAATAAAGAGTTAAATGTTTTGCGTGTTATTCTACAAATCCACATACGCCACACTAAGAGTTTCCTACTGCTGTTAATTCAACACAAGACAAGCAATGTACTTGTAACATTGAGGCACTTTCGTGCAACCACTGTTGCAATGAAAAACGCAGTGTTATATATTAAGTGTACATGTAGCCGTAGGTACCCAGCATGCAATGCGCTATTGTGGTCTCTCCGGCTCTACAATATTTTTCCACATTATCTCATAAAAGGCACAATTTTCGAAGAATTATTGAACATACACGTGTTTTGATTTTCTCTACAACTTTTGTCTGAAACATGTCATTCTAAGAAAAATTCAGCGAGATATCACAAACGTACGTAGGTCTTCATGTAAAGTACCGGTTATTCTCGTCAGATTGTAATCAAACTTGAATTTTTTCGACAGATTTTTAAAAGTACTCAAATTTAATTGAAATCCGACCAGTGGGAGCCGCGTATTTCCATGCGGCCAGACAGACTGACAAACATGACGAAGTAAATAGGAGCTTTTCGCAATTTTGCGAACGCGCTTAACAAGAAACGCATTACTCTCCGCAAATACCAGGTGTCGCCCTTATGCATTGCAAGATGAGTTTCAAAAGAGTATTGGGTTCTCTGCGAGGTACGAAACGAATCGTTATATATAAGGAAGCAGTATCAACCATATAATAAATACTGAACGTTGCCATGAAAGGGAACAATGCATTTATTTTGCACGTTTGCACTACGCGTTGCTGTCAACAATGCTTTATGCTGAATTTGTGTCGCCAGGAACCAATGAAAGGACATAGGTCTTCATGTAAACTGCCCTATTTTAAACTAATTTGGATTCTCTCGACATACTCTCATAAAGTCCCCAGTATCAAACTGCACACAAATCTGTCCAGTGGGAATCGAAACGATACATGCGTACAGATGACAAAAGTAGGCATGTTATGTGAAGTACCTAAAAATGGGTTCCACTGTAATTTCAAGAAATGACTGGAGACTTATAGGGCAAGATCTGTTAAGTATGAATACGGAGTGTTGGCATTTCTTTTTCAGCTACAAACAGGAGGATCTTCACTCTGATTCTCTTGGGCCATTGATGCACACACAAACACACACACGTTTAACATTCAAATTTGTTGTTAAATTTGTCTCACTGTTTTGTTGCCTACGCTGAACTCCTCTTTTATCATTATGATGCTTAAACAATGGCCTGAAATCACAGGATTCCTTACCTGTTCCATACATTCATCAGTTTTCATTATTACCAGGCAAAAAGATTGTTTGTTATCTACTGCGTCTCTTCCTTCTGAAATTGTCATTCAAACACAGGAGCTCTTGACAACAGCATGTTTTCTCCATGTGCCTCATGCAAAAATCTGAAGGTTTTGGAGGCAGTTTTGTTTTCGAAAATTTCATGCTTTTTATCAACCATGACTGTGCAAATTAAACCAGTTTATACAACAATCTGCTAACCAATTTGTTAACAAAACATAATTGTGTTTGAAGGTAATCTTATTAATTAGTGAACTGTAGTTATGTTGGACGGTACTCTTAACCCACTGATATTTACAAAACATAATGGAACATCACATATCAAAATTCTTTCCAGTACTTCACGAAGTGATGGAGAAAAATATGCTTTTGCACATCTCCCATATTCAGTGCAGATCAAATGGGAGCATCATGTGGCAATGCAAAAAGGAAAGTCTGTTCTGTAAGAGTCAAATGGCAAGTAGACACTGACATCAGAGGGAGCGGATGCAATGTGGCATTAATGAATGCTACTGGACAATAAATTCTACCTTAATCAATTTTCCTTGAAAACAAAAAACAACCAGTGATTCACATTAAATGTACCTGCTGAGGCTGTCTTATGTGATGAACCTATTTTGTAACGAGATAACAGTTGGGCACTCCAACTAAAAGTGCTGTAGTAAAACAGCACCACCTAAAACAAAAACACCACAGGGCACCATCTGCCAGACCCGTTCAGCTCCGACCCTCAAAATGTAACTTCCCAAGAGACGTCTCATCGTCATCATTCCACTTCATCATCTTCCTTAATAATGGATGTTTTCCAAGTGACCTTCCAGAAAAAGGCTGCTATCTTGACCACGGTGTTTCAAAATTATCTTCTGCTCTTTTAGTCCAATGCTTGTATAGTGGTAATATTATACACTGTTTGTGTATTAGTTTTAGTGTTTATTAGAAACCAACTAAATACACTTACTTGAAGTTGCAGATTGTATTCTTTAGTTTATTATCTCCTACATGCTTCTGTTCATTTAGACCCACACTCAGGAAGATATATACAAGGGAATATATGTATATATAGAGATGTAGTTGGTTTTTAATAAGTAGCTTGTATGGAGCTTTAAAACAGGCTACAACCATGTCACTCAAGGCCATCCTTTTGCCTAATTCTGTATAACTTGTATAGTAGAGACGGCACTGTGAGAATGTTGTGTGAGATTTGTAACTGGTAAGGAAGTCAGTACATGATGACAAGGGTGCAGACACACGCAAGCACACCAAACGAGACCAGTCACACAGGCCACACAGACCTGCGCTTGCTCATAGTCAAAACCCAATACAAGTGGTTGCAAAGACCAGCCTAGTGCCCCATTTTGTCAACACAGACGTGTATAACGAATACCCTATTACCCAGTTTCCAAAACAGCATTGCATTTTGATACAAACATGTACACAGCCTTTCACAGAAGTTCCACCCTTATTCCAATTTTTTACAACTATTTTTGCATAGTCTTCATAGTACAGTACTGTTGAAGTTAGAGAGAGAGAGACAGAGAGAGAGAGAGAGAGAGAAGGGGGCTTGTAACATACATCAATAAAATTTGCAATTCTGAAGTGCTACCACTGTAAATTTACACTATATTAAATTTATTTTATCAGGAATAAAAATAATAATAAATGCATAATCACATAATTTAATGACACATTCAGTGTTGAAACTGTCCATGTTAATTGTCCAACTGCACACACAAATGGCAAAGAAGGGCATATGACATGTCACGCTGCACACAAAACCAGGCACAACTTGTCAGGTCTGGCTGTGACTTATGCAACTGTGTTGCTGGTATTTAAGTCTGCTGACAGAGTTCCACAATCAGATGGATCTTGTCTGCTTTGATGTGACTGCACCCCCAGGCTGCAGTTCTAGTGAATATGTAGTTTAATAATGGAAAAACTTTTGTGATGCCAGAAGAAACATTTTTGTGTACATTATAGATGGCTTCCCCAACAGAGTCAGAATTGGGACAGATGGCAACATATCATTTATGAAAAATAACATTTTGAAGTTGTTTCTCATGGAATCAGGCAGAGAATAATGGGAAAGACAAGTGTACAAAATGAGAGATATTAATGGGAAATATCACGAAGCTGTATTTCACAAATTATTACAATAGCCAAGCAAGTTTCTTTAGTACTTTCACATGACATCAGACATTTTCAAGTACGTTTCAAACAGAAATAAGAATGGCTTATGAAACCTATCGATGTTAGAAAATGCACACAAACAGTAAATAAAGTTCTGAATGCTGAGATAACTTAATATTAAATCTGTCTTGCTTATGGCAGTATTACAAAAGAAAGCAAATCTTTACTGTTTGCAACAAACACAGCAGTATTGCTACTGATGTTAATGCTACACTTTGGTATTTGCACAGTGTCACAGAGGACTCATATTGCCCTACATTACTTCATTTTAGACAGAATGTCACCATAATTAAATAAAACACTTTTCTTTTCCCTAGTGTATTCCAGTTAAGAGGCAGCTGTGATCTGTGGGCTGAAGTATAGATAAGAATGGTGCCCATTCAAGAGACAACAGTACAACCCTAAGTCTGATCCTCTGATCTTAAGTTCAGGTAAGGTGTTAAGACTTTTAAGCTTTCAGTCGAACCTGTGACAAGATTCACTGGGTTCAGGACAGCAGAAACTGGGGTAAAGAGGTAATGGCAGCCTCAACCTTGCAGTCATCCAATTACTCCTTATTATTGTTATTAGATGTTAATCAAAATGTGTGTTAAATAATGGCAGATTTAACCTATGTCCAAAAGGGACTACACTGTCCCATGCAGGTGCAGACACCAGGCATTTAAAATGAAAATAACCCCGGCCATCAGCAACTACATTGGGATTGAAGGACCAGTCAATAAAGATTCAGACTCCTGAGTCATGTGTCAGATGAGAATGTACTGAACTTCACAAACTGTTGCATGATCAGTGTAACAAACACTTACAAAGTAGATTTTATAACAGCAGCATGGCTGCAGGTGATACATGTACCAAAGTTGTGGTTTTTACATTTGTTGGATTTTTTATTTTAGCCAGAAATACAACAGCACAGTTTTCAGTCACTGACAACTAATTTTTCTGTTTTAAAGGTTGTTCAATTAGAACAGTGAAAGTAAAACAGGTAAAGCAATCCCATTACAGGCCTGGAGTGGCCCAGAGGGTTCCAGGAAGTTAAGGTTCCCAGATTTCGTGACAACGGCACAGGATGGTGGTAAGGTTGTCAGCCTTATGCACCGGCCGCCTTTACCCCCAGGAAAT
>Ga0123355_10003602_pt1 | contig 22298 bp, 17 predicted proteins | sample TergutEmb28metaG_3_FD_89872 | JGI IMG/M metagenome (GOLD analysis project Ga0123355, IMG submission 89872) | Embiratermes neotenicus P1 segment gut microbial communities from Petit-Saut dam, French Guiana - Emb289 P1 | ecosystem: Host-associated > Arthropoda: Insects > Digestive system > Gut ... | reverse complement strand
TGAGATTGTGGCATTTCACTGTATTGGTTGGCGTCGACATATGTCGACGCCAAAAGAGGTGCACCTCTTTTGCTTCTGTTGGAAATTATACCAATATATATGATATTTGTCAATATGGCTCATGTTATGCCGTATTCTTTGTGCCTTATGCATGGTTAATTCAAACACAAAGTCCGCAGCCATCATCTTCTTTCGCAATTATATACTAGGGGCAACCTCCAAACCCAGTGTACATACGGGCAAAAAAGGTTTGACAAAAGTATCAAAGTTTATATGTGTAGACACAAATATTAACATAGTCAAAGTAAAAAGGCCTATGCCCCCCTCACTACAATTAAACAAATAATTGCAGCAGGGGGTTTCAGAGGCCTTGGGGTTATGGGTTTAGCTCTTATCTTCATTAATGTTGCACAACGCTTTTGATGATTTGGTCAAAAGCGATTCTACAGCCGTGTCCTCTTGGTAAAAGACGTATGCAAAAGCTCATGAGCCTTATGGCTGCCGGGCTCACCAAGGAATTCCGCGTATAGGGCCTTAATCTCCTCATTCTCGTGAGAGCAGCGGATGGCCTTGCTTCTGTCTTCGCCGTACAGCCCTTCAGCCCGCTTTGCAATCACGCTGCGGTCATTGCCGTAGAATGGCTGGCCACCGCCGGCTACACAGCCACCTGGGCATCCCATAATTTCTATTGCATGGTATTGGGATTTGCCATCACGGATATTTTCTAGAAGGGTACGGGCATTACCAAGTCCGTTGGCGATACCAATCTTAAGATCCATATCACCAACCTTAATTGTAGCTTCCCGTATGCCTTCAACGCCGCGCAGCTGAGAATATTCTACGTCGGTAATGGTTTCGCCACCAACCCATGATGCAGCAGTGCGTACTGCGGCTTCAATTACACCGCCGGTTGTGCCAAAGATAACTCCGGCCCCGGTAGACTCGCCCATAATCTTATCAAAGTCTTCATCGGGAAGCTGATTAAAGTTTACACCAGCCTCGCGTAGCATTGCCGCAAGTTCCCTTGTGGTGAGTACATAGTCAACATCTAGGTGGTTGCCGTAAGATAGCTCTTCCCTGGCGGCCTCAAACTTCTTGGCCAGGCAGGGCATAATGCTTACAACTACCATCTTGGCTGGGTCAATCCCCAGTTTCTTAGCAACGTAGGTTTTGGCAATAACCCCAAGCATCTGATGAGGCGACTTGCAAGTAGAAGGCACATCCAGAAGCTCAGGAAATTGATGCTCAATAAACTTAACCCAAGCTGGGCAACAACTGGTAAGCATGGGCAGGCGGCCGCCGTTTTTAATGCGGTCCAACAGTTCCGTTGCTTCTTCCATAATACATAGGTCGGCGCCAAAAACAGTATCGTATACGTGGTCAAAGCCAATGCGCCTTAGGCCGGCAACCATTTTGCCAGTTACACGTGTGCCTACAGGCAAGCCAAACTCTTCGCCCAGTGCTACACGAATCGCCGGGGCTGCTTGCACAACCACTATCTTTTCTGGGTCATTGATGGCATCCCATACCTCGCCGGTATGGCTGGTTTGGGTAAGGGCCCCTGTTGGGCACACAGAAACGCACTGGCCGCAGAAGGTACAGCTTGTCTCTGTCATAGGGTTGTCGAAGGCTGTGCCGATTGTGGTCACAAAACCTCTTTGCACAGCGGAATATACGCCTACGGTTTGTACTTGATTGCACATGGTTTCGCAGCGGCGGCAAAGAACACATTTTTCCGCATCTCTTATCAGGGAATTGCTGGAGGTATCCTTTACGTGCTTAGCCATTTTGCCTTCGTATCTATTGTCGCGGATATTTAGGTCTGCCGCTAGGGTCTGAAGCTCGCAATTTCTATTGCGCTCGCATACCAGGCAATCCTTGGGGTGGTTGCTTAGGAACAGCTCCACCATTGTGCGGCGGGCTTTTACGGCCCTTTTGGTATTGGTGTGGATGGCCATACCTTCGTATACATCCACAGCACAAGCTGGCAGTAGGTCTGCCCGGCCTTCAATTTCCACCATACATACCCGGCATGTTCCTACTTTGTTAATCATCTTGATGCTGGCCATGTCCATATGGCATAGGGTTGGGATGTTTACACCATTGGCCCGGGCCGCCTCCAGTATTGTTGTGCCTGGCTCTACCTGGAGCTTCATATTATTTAATGTGATATTTATCATTCTGCGGCCCTCCTATTCCAAAATAATTGCCTTAGTGGGACACTTAGGCAGACACGCACCGCACTTGACGCATTCTTCTTGGTCTATAACGTGGAGCTTCTTGTTTTTGCCCACAACTTCGTCTGTGGTGTGGATGCAATTTACTGGGCACACCCTGGCGCATATTGTACAGCCGATACATTTCTTGGGCACGATTACGTACTGTACCAAGTCTTTACACGCGCCTGCAGGGCATTTTTTGTCCTTGATATGGGCCTCGTATTCATCGAAGAACCAGTCTATGGTAGATAATATCGGGTTGGGGGCAGATTTACCAAGGCCGCAAAGGGAGGTTTCTTTGATGGTTTCGCCTAGAACCTTAAGTTCCTTGATATCGTCTTCTTTCCCCTGACCTTTGGTTATTCTGTCCAGGATTTCATACATGCGGGTAGTCCCGATACGGCATGGTGTACACTTCCCACATGACTCTTCCATGGTGAAGTCCAAGTAAAACTTGGCGATATTGACCATGCAGTCGTCCTCATCCATGACTATCATACCCCCGGAGCCCATCATAGAGCCTGCAGCTTGCAGGTTTTCGAAGGTGACTTCGATGTTGATATCATCGCCAGAGATAAGCCCGCCGGAGGGCCCGCCGGTTTGTACAGCCTTGAACTTCTTGCCGTTGCGGATACCGCCGCCAATTTTATAGATAATATCGTGGAAAGTGATGCCCATGGGTACTTCCACAAGGCCAACATTGTTGATTTTTCCGGCTAGGGCGAATACTTTTGTGCCAGAGTTGCCCGGTGCGCCAATGCCTTGGAACCACTCAGCGCCTTTAAGCAAAATCTGTGGGATATTGGCCAAGGTTTCTACGTTATTGATAATTGTAGGCATCTGCCACAGGCCTTTTATTGCCGGGAACGGAGGCTTAATACGAGGCTCGCCCCGCATACCTTCGATGGAATTAAGCAAAGCCGTTTCTTCACCGCATACGAATGCTCCTGCACCAAGATCCATGTGTATGTCAAAAGAAAAGTCTGTACCAAAAATGTTTTTGCCAAGCAATCCGTATTCACGGGCTTGCTCTATTGCTATTCTTAAGCGGTTTACAGCCAGCGGATACTCCGCACGGATATAAACCACGCCTTCATCTGCTCCAATAGCATATGCACACAGGGCCATAGCTTCGATAACAGAGTGAGGATCGCCTTCCAGGATAGACCTATCCATAAACGCGCCTGGGTCACCTTCATCGGCATTGCAGACTACATATTTTTTGTCGCCTTTGACGTTGTAAGCAAACTCCCACTTTGCGCCAGTGGAAAAGCCTGCACCGCCACGACCACGGATACCAGAAGCCTTTACAATATCAATAACGTCCTTAGGCGTCATGTCAAAAAGAGCCTGGGCAAGGGCTTGATAGCCGTCTACGCCAATATAGTCACTAATCTTTTCTGGGTCTACGATACCGCATAGCTTAAGGGCAACCCTTAGCTGGCTTTTGTAGAAAGGCATGTCCTTATAGTAGTAATACCTTTCGCTGGTTTCCGGGTCTTTGAACAGCAGACGCTCTATGGTTTTGCCTTTTAGCAGGTGCTCTGTAACGATTTCCTCAACATCCTTGCCCTCTACCCTTACGTAGAATGTATTGTCTGGGTAAACTTTTACTATCGGACCTTGCTCGCAAAAGCCTAGACAGCCTACCTTCAGTACAGTTACTTCGTCTGTAAGGCCGTGTTTTGCAAGGCTTTCTACAAAGGCGGTTTCCACGTCCAAGCACCCGGAAGAGATGCAGCCCGTGCCCCCGCATATTAGGATTTGTAATCTTGTTGGGTTCATGCTTTACCTCCTTTGTTAAAGTGCTGGCTTATGATTTCCTTTGCCTTTGCTGAGTCTACATTTTTATATGTTACTGGCTCTTTGCCGGGGAAGGTTACGTTAACAATAGGCTCATCGGCACAGCTGCTTGCACAATCCACAGCTATCACGGAAACATCCTCCAGCTTGGCGTTGTTTACTTCATCAAAAAGGGTCTTTAATGTGTCTCTTGCGCCGTTTTTGAGGCCGCATTCGCCCATGGTTACAGTGATTTCTGTACGGTTTAGTGAGTCATAAGAAAGCAAGCGCATAAGCACATGGTCTCTATATTTGGATTTAAGGGCCACTAGGTCTTCACGAGAGGTTATTTTTGTCATGCCGGTTCCACCTCCGCTAAAAAGTCTTTGATTACATTGTCTACATCGTTTTCGCCGATACGGCCATATACCTTGCCGTTTACTATCACAACAGGCGCAAGCCCGCAGGCTCCCACGCAGCGAAGCGCATCCAGGGAGTACATTCCGTCCTCGGATGTGGCTCCTGATTTTACCCCCAGTGATGTTTCAAACTTTGCCAAAATCTTGTCTGCACCACGGACGAAGCAGGGGGTTCCCATGCACACATTTACGCGGTACTGACCCTTTTTGGTCATTGTGAAAAATGAATAGAAGGACACCACACCATACACCTTTGATGAAGGGACATCCAGCTTGTGTGCCACGTGGTTTTGCACCTCGGAGGGCAGGTATCCAAAAATCTCCTGTGCCTTGTGCAGCGTGGGGATAAGTGCGCCCTGCTTTGTAGGCAAGCTATCAATATGCTGGTCTAGCTTGTCAAACAAAGCCTTGTCGAAACTTGATTGCGCCATGTTTTGAACCATTCCTTTCTGGTTCTGCCGCTGGCCGCTGGCTTGCGGATAAGTGACAGATTTTTATTTTTGAGTATGTTCAGCTTATATTTTGATACATTTTTAAGGGTAGCTGAATATAAGTCACTGCTTATTTTATCGCAAATGGGGATTATTGTACAGATATCAACTCGGCAGCCTCTTCGGGTGTTATGACAATATCCAGCGCCTTCACAATCGAGAGAATCTCATCCTTGCTTGCCGCGCCTATTAAGGGGAAGACATCCAAGCTGCTGGCAAAGCAGAAGGCTATGGCAATCTCCGCTACCGTGACGCCCTTTTTCTTGGCAAGGGCGTAAGCTTTATCCAATATTTTAAAATTTATAGGGTGACAATATGCGCGCTTACAGGCATCATCTACTTTGTCTATATCCGCAGGGGTGGCTACTTTGCCGCTAAAGAAACCTCTTGCTATGCTGGAGTATGCAAAAACCGGCATGTTGTTATCTTTATACCACTGGCGGGCCGGCTCATTGTCTGGGCCACTTATGGATACGCAATCTGTCCCCCAGGGGCTGTTTACCTGCACGGCAAGGCCGAAATTGGGGCTGGATGCTGTGAAAGGGGTAAGGCCTTTCTCTTTAGCGTAGCTATTGGCTTCAGCCAAGCGCTGGTAGGTCCAGTTAGAGCCGCCTATGGCTTTTATAGTGCCGCTTTTTACATATTGGTTTAGAGTATCCATAATGGATGCTACAGGGATTTCTGGGTCATCACGGTGCAGCATGTATATGTCGATGTAGTCTGTCTGCAAATCCTTGAGGGAGTTTTCTATATCCTCTTGGATGTCACTAGGGGTCACCCGGTTTTCTTGCGGGCCAGGGTGTGCACCCTTTGTTAGGATTATCACTTTTTCGCGGTTATTGCGGGCTTTTATCCATTCCCCGATTGTACCTTCACTGCCGTATACCCTTGCGGTGTCTAGGGTGTTTATCCCGCTTTCCAGAGCCGCGTCAAGCAGGTCAAAGGCAAAGTTGGTGCAGCCCTTTGCGTCTGGGCGGATTACCATTGTACCTAGTACGACCTTGGAAATATCCTTGTTGATGCCTTTTATTCTGCCGTATTTCATATTTTCCTCCAATGTGCCCAACATAATATGAACTAATCCTGTGGGTATTTTAGCCCCCACTGCATCCGCAGCTTGTCGCAGATATCGGCTATTGCCAGGGTGTCAGCGTGGGTCATGATTCCGTTTTCTGTTTTGCCAGCTTTGATACAGTCCATTGCAGCCTGAGCTTCGTAATTGTAGCCATTGCCTTCTTTCTCTGTAAAGATTACGGGCTCCTGGCCATCTGCTTTCAAGATTGCCGTATCCGCGCGCCAGAAGTTTTCTATTGTTATGCTGCCGTTTTCGCCAAAAATGTTGAGAGTATGATAGGTTGTTGTGCGCACACCACAGGACAGCACAGCTATATTACCACCCTTGAAGCGAAGCAGCATCGCAGCCTGTTCATCAACATTGGTCTCGCCTATGTGGGCCACTCCGGTTATTTCCTCCGGCTCTATACCAAAAATCATGGTGGCCATGCATATGGTGTAACAGCCAATATCCAGCAGCCCGCCGCCGCCCATTTCGTTTTTAAAAAGGCGGGATTCTGGGTCAAAGCCTGCCCTGAAGGCAAAATCGCAATGAATCATGCGAACCTCACCGATTTTGCCCTGCTCTATCCAGCTTACGGCTTGCCTAATCGCAGGAAGGAACCGGCTCCAGTGGGCCTCCATTATAAACACGCCTTTTGTCCTGGCGGCGTCTATAATGATTTGCGCCTCTTTTTTGTTGACTGCGAAGGGCTTTTCTAATAATACGTGATGGCCGTTTTCTATGCATAGCAATGCGGTCGGTAGGTGCTGAGGGTTGGTTACAGCAATGTAAACGCAGTCGATTTCTTTGTCCTTTGCCATTTCCTCGTAGCTGCCGTAAGATTTTGTGAAGCTGTACTGCTTGGCAAAAGCATCTGCCTTTTCCTTCGAGCGGGATGCTACGGCATACAGCTCTGCATTTGGCACATCAGCTAGGCCTTTGGCGAAGGCGTGGGCTATTGTGCCTGCGCCTAGTATCGCCCATTTGAATTTTTTCATGGTGTCCTCCTATCGCCCTGTTACGGGCATAATCGCCACAATCCGGGTATAAAAACTTTTGTCGGTATCATCAAAACCGATGAAAAACTTTTATCAGTATCATCAAAACCGGCGAGCTGTTTCCTCACTGCCCCGCTGGTTTATAGTCATACTAGTCATGTGCTACCAGTCCAGGATTACTTTACCGCACTCGCCTGATTTCATTAACTCAAAGGCTTCCTCATAGTCCCGATAATCAAAGCGGTGGGTAATAATTTTTGCGATATCAGCCTCCAGGCCCGATTGCAGAAGCGCAGACATACGATACCAAGTGTCGTACATTTGGCGGCCATATATGCCCTTAAGGGTCAAGCTGCTGAAGATAATTTTGTTCCAGTCGGTTTTGGTATTGTCGGGAAGAAGGCCTAGTATGGCAATTTTGCCGCCATTGGCCATGGACGCCACCATGTCGGTAAAGGCCGCAGGGCTGCCGGACATTTCCAGGCCTATATCGAAACCTTCTTTCATACTGTTTAGGCTTTTTACTACGTCAGTCAATTTCTCTGTTCTTACATCTACTACTTTTGTTGCACCTAGAACTTTAGCCATTTCCAGGCGGGTTGGATTGATGTCGGTTACGACTATGTTTCTGGCCCCGGCCCGTTTTATTATGGGGATGGACATAAGGCCTATGGGGCCTGCGCCGGTTATTAGCACGTCTTCGCCTAAGACATTAAAGCTTAGGGCTGTGTGTGTTGCATTGCCCAGGGGGTCTAGAATGCTTAGCACGTCATGGGAGATGGTTTCGTCACAGACCCAGATATTTTCTCGGGGGATTACTGCGTATTCCGCAAAAACGCCGTCCATGTTTACACCAATGCCTACGGTATGGGGGCATAGATGAGGGTGGCCGGTTATGCAGTGGCGGCATTTGCCGCAAACTATGTGGCCTTCGCCGGATACTAGCTGGCCTGGTAACACATTGGTTACTTGGCGGCCTACCTCCACTACTTCCCCAACAAACTCGTGGCCCATGATTTGTGGGGTTTTTATTGTTTTCTTAGCCCAGGCGTCCCAGTTGTATATGTGGATGTCGGTTCCACATACTGCGGTTTTTTTGATTTTAACCAACACTTGGGTTTCGCCTGGGATGGGAGTTGGTACATCTGTCAGTACTAGGCCTCCCGACTCAGGGGATTGCTTTACTATTGCTTTCATTTGCCTGCCCCTCTCTGCTTGAGTAGCTTGTATATATGGATGATTATTAGTGCGCCGTTTAAGATATAGACACTTATTGCGCTAATTATAATGCCGTAGATTACAAAAAGGACTGCGCCTATTATGTTTATCTGGCGGATGCGTTTTTCATTGGTAAATAGGAAGGATAGCAGTACGAATAGAGTTGCTACTATGCCTAGGGCTTCGTGGATCATGGATACTCCTTTATGATGAACTGGTTTGGTTTTGCTTAGTAATATTAAGGCCTATATTAGTAAAAGGCAATAAAAACCATCAAAAGCGGTCATTCTTACTTGGGCCTGTTAATATTGCTTGCTACAGGCCTGGCTGCATACCCTTCCGCAAGCCCCTCCGCTTGAGTAACAATTTCCTCCTCAAACCCCATAAAGTCCAGCAATTTTATAGCATTACGGGTAGTGGACGGGCCGTCATTTAGCTTGTAATCAAACACTATTCCATCGTCTGTAACCTGCTCCCGGAAGTGATAGTTATCATACTGACCGTCCAGTATATATGTCAGCTCTATATCATGGGATGCGGCGATGCATAGGGCGTCTTGTTTGTGCAGATACGCCAGCACCGAGGCTGATGCCGCAATGCGTTCAATTGTGTTTGTGCCCCTTAGGATTTCATCAATATAGCAGGTGCAGGGGTAGTTTTGCACCATGTCCAGGACACGCTTAAGGGATTTTATTTCTACAATAAAATAACTCTCTCCTGCGGATAAGTCGTCCCGCACCACCATGGAGGTCATGATTAGCGAAAATCGTGTTTTGAAGGATTTAGCTGCACAGGTGTTAATAGTCTGGGCCAATATACCATTTATGGCCAAGGCCTTGATAAATGTGGATTTGCCTGAGGCGTTGGAGCCGGTTAGCAGGCTGTCATTCTTGATCATGCCTGAGTTGGTTACAGGTTCTGGGATTAAGGGATGAAAGATTTTTTCGAAAGCAAGGGTAAATTTGGGCGGATTACTATCCCCTGCACCGGATGTATCATCCTCTGCACGGGCAGTGCTGGCATATGTTCCAGCCTCACCGTTGCCCCGCTGTATGTCTCCACAGCCATAAAACTCCGGCAGCGTATAAATCGGTAGACTTAACCTAAAGCTTAGCACGCAAATACTTAAGTCAAGCTCGCCAAAAGCCCGGTACAGTGCGTGAAATTCCTGGCTTCGCTCCTTTATCATACGCATAAACTTATTGTAATTGCGGATATCGCTTAGGAACATGATTCTTGCATACTCTAGAAATGAATCCATTAGCTCCCCGGTTGCGGAGGGCATATTAGGAGCTTTGCGCCTTATAGGTTTTAAGGTTTTGTAAAGGCCTTCAATTTCGGCCATGGTGGGCAAGTGTTTAAGCGGCTTCATCTTCAAAAGGCTTTTGCAGCACCGCAGCAGGTTGCCCAAGTATTTTATGCTGGGGATTTCTATAGTAATGCGGCTTTTGAGGCTGTAGTGCACAAACATGTTGATAATAAAAGACCCTACAATGCCAATAACCCCCAAAGGCACATGGAAAATTATCACCAAAGACATCACCAAAGGCAGCAGCGCAAGGGCTGTATAGATATGGCGGTATTTTAATAGATTGATACTTGAGGTAAACATCAGTGCGGTAAGGCCGTTATAGTTTTCCTTACCCACCCGCGATGCCAGCAAAGCCTGGACTGACAGCCTTGTGTCTGGGTTGCTTTCAAAGAATTGCACTAGGCTTTCACGCTTAGTTAACGCGTTATCGTTTAGGGGGAGGTTGTGGAGGTTGTGATATAGATACTCCTCCCCTACCGAAGTTTGGCAGGTATTGATTCTTTTGAATACACTGTCCATGTCTAGGTCGTTCCAGGTGATGGTGTCGACTCTTTGCTGAGTGGGATTGTGCTGCTGGATATATTGGCTGTACCTGCTTATGCTTTCCAGCTGGAGGCTATCGTCTTCTTCCGGGGGCTTGCCGAAGGAGGCTTTTAGGTTTTCTAACCGTCTGCACCTTGATGTTATATTGTTGTAGATGGTAGATGCCAATGCTACAGCAATCACCACCAGACCTAGAATCAATAATGGATGCATTATACTCTTCCTTTCTATGTATTGCCGAGGATTGGATATACCCTGATAAGTTTATGCAAAGGCTTAAAGTTACTGTGATGGATTATATATAATACATACGTATTAAAACAAGAAGCGCGTGCTATAGATGTGTAGCACACGCTAATCTAATTTGCTTTTCGAATGCAGAGGGGGCCGCGCGGTAGGGCATGAGCTTGTTTTGGCGCTAGGTTCCGGCTGATGTCAAACAGCCTCAGGGGAGGAAAAATGCCATTTTCTTGCGGGTTATCACCCGCAAAAATGGCGTTTTTCCAACCCCTGAGTCTGCTTGACGCCTACACAGACGCGCCAAAACAAGCTCATGCCCTACCGCGCTGCGTTGCACTTGCTAGTGGAAGGCAAAACCTTGGAAGCTTGTGCGCTTGCAATTGCGTTATGTAATGGGTTATTTAATGTTGTTTCATTTTTGATAAACCTTTGGCAGAACTATGTAATATATTAGCGGGCTATACACATAACCAAGCGCTACCTAATAAGCCAATTGACAGCATAACCCCTGGCACAAACATACCCAACAAACTTAATTAATCTTTTCCCCTTCCCCTAGCAAGGGAAGAGGCAGCAAGGGAGGGTGGTTAGCTCTTCGCCGCTGTTGCAAAGGCGCACGATAGACTCAGGCGCTAGGGAAAACGCCATTTTTGCGTGTGACAACACGCGAAAAATGGCATTTTCCCAAGCCTGAGGCTGTCGTGCATAAGCCGTAGCTTGCGGCGAAGAGCTAAACACCCTCCCTTGCGGGGACTTCCTGGACTACCTCCTTCATCCCTTTATAGCTTTCGATAAGTCCCTCAAGATGGTCGCCACTGTATTCTTCTTGCTCAACAATATATGTGTACGTGCATGGCGGGAACATTTTTGCAATACCCTTAAAATCAATAACGCCTTGTCCGATATAAGCATTGGAAGTACCGTCTGCAGATATCTCTTTGGCATGGATATTGCATATACGGCCCGTGTTCTCAAACTGCTTAAGATAAGAAACAGGGTCAACTCCCCCGCGCACAATCCAAAACACGTCTGGCTGCAGCTTAATGGAAGGCGCGTTTTCCAGAAGGATATCTATGGCATATTTTCCGTCAAACTTTACAAACTCGTTGCTATGGATATGATACCCAACCCCCACACCTTCCTTTGCAGCTTTTTGGGCGCAGGCTTCCAGAATTGCCGCGGCCCGTAGCACATCGTCCTTGGAGTTAATTTCCATACCCGGGCATACAATCATGTCATACCCAACCTTGACGGCAAAGTCTAGCTCCTCGTCAAAGTTATTTTCGAAGCGGCCAAGGCCTACATGTGCCCCTACTGGTTTGAGATTATATTTTTCCAACAACTGCTTTGTGTGGGCCGGGGTATCGCCGTATACGCCACCGGCCAGCTCTACGCTTTGGTATCCTGCCTTCTGGGCAAGCTCCAGCGCAAACTCAAACTGCCCTCTAAAATCCTGGAAGATAGACCACAATTGCAATCCGATGTTCATCTTAGCTCTCCTTTATGGTTGATTTTCGCCTATTGTAATTAATTTTGGCTCAATTGTCACCATAAGGTGGCGCAAAGTGGATTGCTGTAGTCTGCCATGTGGCAAAATGTTTAACTCTTTTGCTCCAATTCATCCAATATGCTGGCAATACACCGCCCACTGGCGCGGTTGACCCGGTTAAGCTTAAGCAGGCAGCTATCGTCACCTTGCTTCACATGGTTCATTTTCTCCTGGCAAGACAGGCTTGCCACAAAGCCAAGCTCATCAAGGACAGCGTGGCTTCCTTTGCTTATTATCCCAAGAGGGTAGCAGAACGTACTTGGCGTGCTTCCCAGATGCTCCTGGCAGAGGTCTTGCAGCTTTTGCAAATCTGCCTTTAAACGCTGATGATATGCGTTGTCAGACTCCCGCCTTAGCTTGCCGCTGCCTGCCCGGCCGTGTAGGTCATAACCATGGCTTTGCACCTCAACCAGGCCGGACTTTTGCATCTGGATTACCTGAGGCCATGTCAGGTTTGGATAGGTGGCTGTGGGATTTTCGGCGTGTTGCACGGTGATTTTATCTGTTACCTTGCCAATTATAGATATTACGGCTTTCATGTCGTACTCTTGCAGCAAGGGGAAAAGATATTTGTAGTCACTGAAGTTGCCGTCATCAAAAGTTAGGATTATTGGGTTTTTAGGGAGTGATTTGCCTTTTTTTACAAAGTTTATTAGGTCTTCCATAACTATGGTGTTATAGCCATTGTTTTTTAGATATTCCAGGTCGCTTTTAAGCTCTGACGGGCTGATGCCGTACTTGCCAATATACCGGCGATTTTCTGTTATCATGTGGTACATGATTATTGGGACTTGGGCATCCTTATCTTTGCGGAAGAATGCATCTGTGTCGGGTGAGTTTGTGTCTGTATCGGTTGTATTGATGTTGGTTGTGTTGGTATCGGTTGTGTTGATATTAATTGCATTGATGCTGACTGTGCCGATGAACGCGGCGCTGATAGCGGGTGATGTGTCGGTCGCCTGTGTTGCCGGCATTTTTGCCTGAGTTGGTGAAGCGGTTATTGCGGCCGCCAGCACCATCAGTACAAATGCTATCTTCCACTGAAAGGTCGAGTCCATCATTTGCCAGCGGCGGCTTTTTTTCAGTTTTGGGGAAACATCATCGTCAATGCTAGATGTTAGTGCAAGATCACTTTGATTCTGCTTATACTCTCGTAGCTTTGCAAAAAAATTACGCATATTGGCACTCCTGTCTGTTATAGCAAATTATTTCGAAGTCAGAAGCTATGTTCATAGGCGGCAATTCGGTGTTGTCGCCTATGAACATAGCTTCTCAGTTCTGCCCAGAACCGTTTCTCATTGAATTTGCTTTGTTAGTCAGACTTAGTATGCCTAGTATGCGTAAAATTATCCATTTATAGCAATTTACCTTTTCATTGTCTCATTGCATGTCAAAAATATTAACCGCGAATAATATACTCCACAACAATTTTATGTTCCGCGGCAGCCTCGCTTTCCCAGCGCAAATGAAACTGGGACGGCGCTTCCACCTCAAAGCCTGGCTGCACATCCTGGTTCAAATCCACCCCAAACTTATCAGATGAGGTAACAATGGGCTCAAGCCCTTGACGCGGGATAATCTCCAGCTTAGTGCCATCGCGCTCTACGGTGACTGTTCCGTTTACATGGCACTGTGGCTTAGATAGGGTGTGATTAAGGAAAGAAATAGTCACAGGCTTATCTGCATTTATGATATCGCATACCACTGCAACGGACGCATCGCCGCGCTTTTCCAGCGTATACGTGCGGGTGTAAGACTTTAGCATGGGATACGCAGCTATAAGGTCGGCCTCTGCATAGCGCATATCGCCATCAATACCGCAAGCCGTAATCTTCGCCGTAGAGATATGCTTCCACGGCTGCCCCTCTCCGTCAACCAGGATGCAGTTATGGGCTGGGGTATGCCGTGTCCACTCAAAGTGGTGCTTTGTTCCATAGCCTGCGCCGTAGTAACCTGATGGTGTAATCAAGGTGGTTTTGCCATGGCTTAGTGCAAAGCTGCCTTGATCTGCGTGTTGATGGCTTACCCCGCCATAGCGGCTGGCCCGCAGCATAAGGGCTGTGTCGTTTTCGTAATCTGCCAGGCTTGTGTGTAGCGCCGCAAATCCTGAGTCTGGGAAGGCCTGAGCATCGCTGGCCTCGAAGGATACATTCTTGGACGGCGGCGGCATATCAGGCAAAAACACATCCAGCAAGTGCAGCCGAAAGACCTCCGGTGCTGCCAGTTTTTGCGCCCATTCTTTTGCTAGCTTGGGCCCAGTACGCTGAGAATATACCCGAAACGGGTTTTGGGCATAAAAGCCAGGCCATTCATCGTCATCAGAGTTGCACCAGTACCCATCGCAGAAAGGATGGTTCTCACGGCCAGGGGCTGCAAAATGCAGAAAGTAATGAGGCAGCCGCTGATAGAAGGGCCTGTCCAGAAAGTTCTTGCCAGAGAACCGCGCCACTGCCGAAAAGAAAGGCAAATACCATTTTGTATAAGAAGAGCCATAGAATACCCCCTCGGCCCAGCCGCCGTCAGGCCCGCCAAAATGAGGAAATACACTACCGTATATCTCAAGGGCATATGAAAGCCAGCGCTTCAAGGTTTCCTCCGGCACTGTGCCTGTGCCGTGCAGCACAAGGGCCGCTTCTCCCAGATAGGCAGGTATGCGCCCAGCATGGGAATCCCCTGGAGAATACATAAAATCCAGCTTTAACAAGCGTCCTTCAACCAAGGATGCATAATGAGCGATGCAGCGCTCTGTCAGCCGCCTCTCTCTTGGGGTTAGATAGTTATGCAGCAAGTCGTAAATAGAAGGCAGGCAACGGGCCAGGCTAAGGCCGGGCTCATCGCCCCATTCGCCGTCGGGGCTGCATGGGCCCTCTGGGTTCCAGCCCAGAATGGTAAGCAGTGATACCCGTGCTCGCTCTGCGGCTTGTTCGTCGTCCAGTAAAGCATAGGCCAGACAACAGGCCACCAAATCCCTATCGCAGTCATCACGGAAACCATCAGTGCCCCCAAGATAACGGCGCATAGCAAGATACCAGGTTTCCCTATCAATATGAGCCATTGGAGGGCTAGGAATGGGCCGGGTATAGGCCAGAGCCACATTGCGGCGCAGGGTTTCAAGCTCGGCACTACGGGTACTACGCAGGGTTTCTATGTCGTCAGCAGCAAACAAATGCCTTGGGCGAATGTCAGGTATCCCGGCCAGCACCTCTTCTACTGTTGGACGAAGAAACTCTACAGCGCCGGATGAAATGGTAAAATCCTGCCAGCCCCGTTCTTCACCATCACCCCAAAGGTTCCAGCGGTAGTTACCGGGTTGCAAGATTTTATCCGGTACAGCGGCGTTTTTTGTGGTTTCGGCGCACCATAGCTCCTTACCGTTTTCATCAGCAATTACTACGCGATACCGGGAAACACCCTCGGCCTTTAACCAGCTAAGGGACGGCGGCGTCTCATACATGGTTTCACCGGGTCTTGGAGATGGGAACAACAGCATCCCTTTTGTTCGTTCTTGAGATAGCATCATTATCCTCCTGTCCGCTTGTTCTGGGCGGTTTTGCCGCCAATCAAGTAAATAAAACGCTTTTGTCAATAATGAAACAACTTATTGCCAATCATTTACTTAAACCAAATATACTCGCCAGTTTCAGCGTCTATTCGGCCAACCTGCTTTGCTGGGACACCTGACATTATGGCATGGTCTGGCGTTGACTTAGTTACCACTGCCCCGGCACACACCAAGTTGGCCCGGCCAATTTTGACTCCGGCAGTGATGGTCACGTTGGCGCATAGCCATGAGCCCCAGCCGATTACAATACTATCATCACCATCGGCCTCTGTCCTAGCCGAAAACCAACCCGTTGCCGGGTCAAACTTATGATGCCCGGCGGTAAGGGCACAGCCTGGCCCTATAAGGACATTATCTTCAATGGTCACATTGCCATTGATATAGCAATACAGGGCTATTACAACATTTTCGCCCATGGATCCCTTAGGGCCAAGGCGCACAACAGAGCCGTTTTGCACGATTGTTTTGGGCTTATCAAAACCCATCATCACCGCGCGGCGGCGGCCGTCTTCCTGGCCTGTGTAGTTGGAATAGCGGGTCATTTTCATAAAATCTTCATCACTTAGCGGGAGATTACCCAGGTCTGACATTTGCATTGCTCCAATCTTTATTTAGACTTCTTGCGAAATTCCGAATGAGCGGCCACAAATGCACGTTACAGCCCGCGACATTTGTGGCCGCAACTGTAATTTCGCAAGAAGTCTATTGTTATACCGATTCCAGAAAGAAACCTATCTAATCTTTGGGGTCTTTTCCCGCATTCGTGTGTTGCCACGGCACACTTCCTAGCGGGCCTTACCCCTATCTTTGCCATCATTCCCAGCCCAGTCAATCAGGTATAGTACATAACGCCTTATGCTGTCCATAAACCTGCTTTCGTCTAGTTGCCCTTGGGCTATGCGCTTAAGACCTCGCTCCCACTTACCTGTGGTTTCAGGGGAGCACAGCTCTGGCGGTGACATATCAATAAGGCCCATTGCTTTGGCTGTGGGTACTAAGTTCTTTTTTTGCCGTTCCACATAGCCGGAGGATATCAGTTTTTCGATAATGGCTGCCCTGGTTGCCGGTGTGCCTAGGCCAGAGGCTTTTAAGGCTTCTTTTAAAGCCTCGTCTTCCACAAAACGCCCGGCGTGTTCCATCGCAGACAATAATGATGCCTCTGTATAGGGCTTTGGGGGCTGGGTCTTTTTTTGCAGGGTTTGGGCATCTGCGGTAGTTACATCTGTGCCCTTGGACAAGTTGGGGAGAGGGATGGACTCCTCATCCAGCTGAGGCTTGCCGCGGGCTTTCCCAGAGGAGCGTGCTTCATCAGACGATGGGGATTTTGCCGCTTTGGACACATCATTTGTGGCCTGCTTCTCATGTGCATAAATTACTGTCCAGCCAAGCTGCTTGTCCATACGGCCTTTGGATAGGAACCGCTCTTTCATCACCCCTGTTATCACTGTTGTAACATCGTATACATAGGCTGGGTAAAAGGCTGCGATAAAGTTTCGTAGGATCCTGTCATATACTGCCCGCTCTTCTTCGGTTAGAGATGATAGGGCCTTTTTTGCACCGGTTGGAATAATTGCGTGGTGGTCTGTGACTTTGGCATCGTTGACTATCCGTGATGTTATTGGCAGCTTGGGCAGTGCCAGCAGGCTGGCAGCAAAGCTGTCATATGGGGAATCTTGTATGGACTGTAAAATGGGGAGCAGCTTTGGCTCTATGTCCTTGCTTAGATAGCGGCTGTCTGTACGCGGGTATGTGATTAGCTTATGTTTTTCGTAAAGGGACTGAGCTATGCCTAGGGTTTTCTGGGCAGAAAAATGTAGCTTGCGGTTACACTCCCGTTGCAGCTCTGTTAAATCGAAGAGCTGGGGGGGCAGCTGACGCTTTTCCTCTGTGTTTACACTTTCTACCTTGCCTGGCTGGCTGCGGACTTTTTGGGTTATAGCCTCTGCTTGGTCTTTATCGTAGAGCTTTTGCTCACCCTCTGCGGATATCCATAGTCCGGTGTATGAAATGCTTGCAGGATTACCCATTGTTTCGATATTGGATTGGATAGCTGGCTCGTCTTGCGGGGGCTGGATAGGCTCTGGCGCAAACGTGGCCTGAACCTCCCAATAATCCTTGGCAACGAAGGCAGTTATTTCTTTCTGCCGGTCAACCAAAATAGCCAAGGTGGGGGTCTGCACCCGGCCCACTGGCAGCAGTTCCCCATTTTTTAGGGTGAAGGCGCGGGTGGCGTTCATCCCAACCAGCCAGTCGGCCTCGGCACGGCAGCGGGCAGAGGCATATAGATTGTCGTACTCCTTGCCGTCTTTCATTTTGGCAAGGCCGTCGCTGATTGCGGTGTCTGTCAGACTGTTTATCCATAGACGCTTCACTGGTTTTTTGCAGCCTGCCCATTGATATATGTAGCGAAAAATCAGCTCCCCTTCCCTTCCGCTATCCGTGGCACATACTATCTGGCTTGTATCTTTGGAGTTTAATAGCTTTTGCAGAATTTTAAGCTGGGTCTGGGTTTTTTGGATTGGCTTAAGGCCCATAGCCTGAGGCATGATGGGAAGATCAGATTTATTCCAGCGTTTTAGGGATGGATTGTAATCCTCAGGGTCATTGAGGGAAACAAGGTGGCCTATGGCCCATGATATGATGTAGTTGCCGCCAAATAGATATCCATCGCCCTTTTGTGTGCATTTAAGCACACGGGCAATATCACGGCCTACTGAGGGTTTTTCTGCTACTACTAGGGTTTTCATACCCCACGCCTTTCTGTAATGCATTTTTCTCTCTGCGCATATTATACCAGCAATGGGCGAAAAAGAGCAAAAGCGTGGCTTGCTGATGATAATGGTATATGGAGGGATGTTGTGGCTATTGAGTATTTGGGGATGAAAGAAATTGATGGGAGTATTGTTGTGCTGGAGGGGGTGGACTCTCCTGTTTATGATGAAATTGTGGAGATCGTTATTGGGAGTGGGCATTATCCCCTTGCCCAGTTTAAGACTGGGCGGGTTATCCATGTCCAGGGGGATAGGGCTGTTGTACTGGTATTTGAAGGTACGGCTGATTTCTCCCTTGCTAATACTCGCGCCCGTTTTACTGGGCGGCCTATGGAGCTGCCTCTTTCTGAGGATATCTTGGGGCGGGTTTTTGATGGGATGGGGCGGCCTATTGATGGGCTTGGCCCTGTTTATGGGCGGGTTTCGCGGCCTGTTGATGGGCAGGCTATTAACCCGGTACTTCGTGAGTATCCGCGGGATTACATACAGACGGGGATATCGGCTATAGATGGGCTTGCCACTCTTATTCGAGGACAGAAGCTGCCTATATTTTCAGGCGATGGCTTGCCGCATGACCAGTTGGCGGCTCAGATAGCGCGGCAAGCCAATATATTGCAAAATAAAGCAAATACCAAAAGCGAAGACTTCGCTGTCGTGTTTGCCGCAATGGGCGTAAAACATGATGTTGCCGAGTACTTCCGCCGCTCTTTCCAAGAAAGCGGGGCCTCCCGGCAGTCTGTGATGTACTTAAACATAGCTGGTGACCCTGCCGCTGCCCGGATAATCACTCCTCGCGTAGCTCTTACCGCCGCTGAATATCTGGCCTTTGACAAGGGAATGCATGTACTTGTGATTCTTACAGATATGACTGCATATGCCGAGTCTCTGCGGGAAATTTCTTCTACCCGAGGCGAAATCCCCAGCCGCAAGGGATACCCCGGATACTTATACTCCGACCTTGCCAGCATCTACGAGCGGGCCGGGCTGATAAAGGGCCTACCCGGCTCCCTGACCCAAATCCCAATACTGACAATGCCCAGCGATGATATCACACACCCTGTTGCTGACTTGACCGGATACATCACAGAAGGCCAGATTGTGCTGGACAGAAGCCTGCACCAGCGGGGGATATATCCGCCGATAAATGTGCTGCCATCCCTTTCCCGCTTGATGAAGGATGGGATTGGCAAAGGCCGTACAAGAGAAGACCATCCGAGGCTTGCGAACCGGCTGTTTGCTGCATATGCCCAAGTTGGGGATGCCAAGGCCCTGGCTTCTGTGATTGGGGCGGATGAGCTCTCTGATGAAGATAAGAAGCTGCTGAGCTTTGGCGCGGCTTTTGAGGCTGAGTTTGTAGGACAATGCATGTATGAAAAACGGGGCTTACATGAAACCTTGGACAAAGGTACTGAATTGCTGGCTAGGTACATGTAAGCGCTTTTTCCAAAAGGACCAAAACCTCAGCAATGCCTCTGTTGACATAAATATAATTAAAGATTATACTTAATAATGTTAAAATAAAAACGAAAATAAAAGGCGGATAAACTACATGCCAATTGAAGTAGTACCCGAATGGATGGCCGGCCTAGAAGACGAAGACGTCATCTTTATGAAAAGATTTATCCAAGCTTCAGGCTCCTTAAAGGAAATTGCAAGTCAATACGGTGTCACCTATCCCACCGTGCGCCTACGGCTGGACAAGCTGATACAGAAAATCCAAATAAGCGAGGATATCTCCAATGACCCGTACATTGCACTTGTTAAGCGGTTGGTAGTAAACGATAAAATTGATTTTGACACGGCCAAGGTTTTGATTGCCGAGTATAAGAAAAGTGGGGGTAATAGATGATGATGCCGGTTTTTACGAGGATTATTTTGTTTATTATTATTTTTGCAGTAGCTGTAGGATTTTTGGCCGGGATAGTGATTTTGCAAGTATTTCTTTCCCGGCGAGAGAGCAAGTGGCCTGGGCTTATTATGCCTATTATTACATTTGGGTTTTCTCTAATAGTTTTTATGGCCTTTGTGCTTTTTGGCGTAGTCTCGTATGTCGGTGGAGGGGCCCATATGACAGTGGACATGGTTGCTGATCTTGTGGAGATTGTGGATGTAGAGGGCTCTGATTACGCATACAATGCCGGCGCAGATAACGCTGGCATTGATGATGTTAATGTAGATGATACTGACTATGCAATTGATGCCCACGGTCAGCCCTCCGGTGCATGGGTAGCTGTACCCACGGAGGAAGGCACGGTTTATACCCAAACGGTAAGGATGGGCGGCAGCATTATTGTTGTGTGGTTTATCTATTTCTTGCTTATGAATGTTCCTACTATTGTGCTGATGCTCATATATATAGCCTGCCGGGGCAAGCAGCGCCGGTTGATGGAGCTGGGTAGGATGAGTGTGCAGGATTTGGGGTGACTCTGTTAAACATCACCTCTAAAAAATCACAAATAAATCCGTCAAAAACCGAAACACAACAGGATTATTAGCCCAGATATTATTCACTTCGCCTGCTACGCCCCACCCAAAAAGAACAAAGCAGCTAACAATAATCACAGCAAAAGCCAAGCGCCTTACACCCCTGGCCGCGCTTTCTCCAAGTTTACGGGCCTCACTATGCACCAACCCCATGCCTACCAAGGCCGATAATATAATCAGCCAGAAAAAGTCAACTGTATACCGTGCAAGCGTGCCAATAAGCACTGTAGACAGCACTGCGATCAGCAAGCCAGTAGCAAACATACCAATTACTGCAAGCATTGCTTTGCAGGGCGCAAGCCTCTTACGAATTAGCAACACCGCCGGCAAAAACCAAGTAACAGGCAGCATAAACGCTCCAATAGTATTGTTGCGGGCCATATACCCTGTAAAAACAGTAGGCGTATGAGTTGCCGACACAAAAGGAAATCGAAGCTGCACACTAAAACCGGAAAACATAAAAACGAAAAACCCGTCAAAGGCCCGGCGCAGATTGCCAAGAAAACCGGTATGAGTCACAACCCCCACATTTTCGGCGGTAATCTGATAGGTAGCCCCAAACTCAAATATAGAGCCAAAGCGTTCAAAGTTGTACCACGCCAAGGCCGTGCCTATCACTACATAAGGGGCTGCCAAGGTAAAAGCATTAGCCAGCATGTTTAACCTGGCCTCCAAGGATTTGCCTTTTAAGGGGAAACAGGAACGTATTGTTGGCCACATAAAAACAGGAACCACCAACGAGGCCAAAAGCATAGTGGGCCTGCACCCAACAGCCAATGCCAGGCAGGCTCCGCCAAATAAGAAGTATCGCGCCTTAATTTTTTCATAAGAATCATGCCTGACGGCACAAAGAATAAGGTACAGTCCCCAGACCGAGAAGGCTAAACCACTAGCAATTGCTGTCTCGTATTGATGCCCGCGGGACACAATATAAAAGAGGTTTACCCCAAACAATGCTGTAATAAGCCCTGCAACATACAGGGTATACGGTATACACTCGAGATATTTTTTTACAAGCTCTCGCCACAAAAAGTAGATGCCCACCGCAGCCATTGCCGCAAAGATGAACGTTGCCACAGTATTAGAAAGATGCTGGCCCCGTAGTACATAGTAAGGCAAAAACAACACAACCACCGGGGTTATCCCAAAATAGCTGTATATCCGGCCATTGAAAAACACATGATCCCATGGCGCTACAATCCGGTTAAAACTCCTGTATGAGACACTGTGGGGGTATCTGGCGTTTAGTAGACTTTCATGAGGATGGTCTTCCAGCTCCAGATGCAGCCGCCTATCCAGAAGGGCATCTACCATCAGTTCGTTTATTGCACGAGAATACTCTCTGCAGGGCTGCCAATCAAACTCGTTGCCGCTGCCAGGCACAAACCCAAAGTCTACAGAAAAAAACATTACAAGGAATAACAAGCCGGTAAAAGCAGTAACAACCACGGCATCCATGCATTTTTGCCAGGTTTTACTGGGCGAAAACGGTACTTTGCTAAACCCGTGCTTTCTCCATAGCCATAGCAGAGAAACCGCAAAAGTCAGCAAAATAACCCGGGCCCATTGAAAACGCCATGGCAAAGGCGCATTGAAATACAACTCCAAAACATCAACTTCCATGTCTTGGATGACTATTGTCAAGCTGTCCAC
>Ga0123355_10003600_pt1 | contig 22300 bp, 9 predicted proteins | sample TergutEmb28metaG_3_FD_89872 | JGI IMG/M metagenome (GOLD analysis project Ga0123355, IMG submission 89872) | Embiratermes neotenicus P1 segment gut microbial communities from Petit-Saut dam, French Guiana - Emb289 P1 | ecosystem: Host-associated > Arthropoda: Insects > Digestive system > Gut ... | reverse complement strand
GCCAATTGTAAGCTGTCCAACCTCCAAACTGGAGGACTTCCATTTGTAAGCTGTCCAACCCCCAAACTGGAGGACCACCATTTGTAAGCTGTCCAACCCCCAAACTGGAGGACCACCATTTGTAAGCTGTCCAACTTCCAAACTAGAGGTCCTCCATTTGTAAGCTGTCCAACCCCCAAACTGGAGGACCACCATTTGTGAGCTGTCCAACCCCCAAATTGGAGGACCACCATTTGTAAGCTGTCCAACCCCCCAAACTGGAGGACCACCACTTGTAAGCTGTCCAACCCCCAAACTGGAGGACCACCATTTATAAGCTATCCAACCCCCAAACTGGAGGACCACCATTTATAATCTTTCCAACCCCCAACCTGGAGGACTACCACTTGTAAGCTGTCCAACCTCCAAACTGGAGGTGCACCAATTGTAAGCTGTCCCACCTCCAAACTGGAGGACCTCCATTTGTAAGCTGTCCAACCCCCAAACTGGAGGACCTCCATTTGTGAGCTGTCCAACCCCCAAACTGGAGGACCACCATTTGTAAGCTGTCCAACCTCCTAACTGGAGGACCTCTATTTGTAAGCTGTCCAACCCCCAAACTGGAGGACCACCATTTGTGAGCCGTCCAACCCCCAAACTGGAGAACTACCATTTTTAAGCTGTCCAACCCCCAGACTGGAGGACCACCACTTGTAAGCTCTCCAACCCCCAAACTGGAGGACCATCATTTATAAGCTATCCAACCCTAAACTGGAGGACCACCATTTATAAGCTGTCCAACCCCCAAACTGGAGGACCACCATTTATAAGCTGTCCAACCGCCTAACTGGAGGACTACCACTTGTAAGCTGTCCAACCTCCAGACTGGAGGAATGCCAATTGTAAGCTGTCCAACCTCCAAACTGGAGGACTTCCATTTGTAAGCTGTCCAACCCCCAAACTGGAGGACCACCATTTGTAAGCTGTCCAACCCCCAAACTGGAGGACCACCACTTGTAAGCTGTCCAACCTCCAAACTGGAGGAATACCAATTGTAAGCTGTCCAACCTCCAAACTGGAGGACTTCCATTTGTAAGCTGTCCAACCCCCAAACTGGAGGACCACCATTTGTGAGCTGTCCAACCCCCAAACTGGAGGACCACCATTTGTAAGCTGTCCACGAATGCTTATTCAATTTACTCGCAGCTACCCTCCATATTGGAGGCTGTTCCTCCATACACAATCTGCTGTATAAAAGAGAAATAAAAGCCTAATATTGGGAGTTCCCTCATCAGCAGAAATATCTCTTCAACACTTGTGGCATAGTAAAATTGCCAACTTAATACACAAATGCCATGTACTCATATTTTGGAAATGCATAAGGAAGAATAACAAGAATGTATTTGGAATTGTGGTCTGTGCCAATGAAGCAGTGTTGTTTGCACTCAGTGCAAACAACATTGCCATTTTTTATTTATCTTTTGTAATTTATCTTTCATTAATTCCATTGTGCCTCATATTGTGCCTCATTTACAGGACAGAACAGGGCAAAATGCCTTTTTTTGCAAAAACACAATATTCCTGAAACCTGAATGCATTTAAATAACTTTCACATAATTATTATCAGTTTGTGAAGCCATTTTCTGTCAAATAATTTTATTTTTGTTCTTGTGCTAGCAGTCCTTTATAAACAAAGACATTTGGCATGTGTCATCCATAGAGTGTTATGTTCTGCCACCTAAAAGTGCATTGATAAAAAACATTTTTGATACATCAGTGCAAGCATTATTGACAGCAACAATTACTTATAAAATGCCATACATTATAATGATTACTTAAAAGACTTTATTTCATGAATAAAATATACAAACTGGCAAATTTACTTTGTACAATATCCTTTGGTGAAATGTGTAAAGCTTTAATGTGCCTTTCCTCTCTCATACAAAACTGAATTGGCACATTTAATCTATATGTACAAAATTAAGTAACTTCCCCATTGTGTTTATTTTCTCCTTGTATAATTTATTGACCCATTAACTTGAGTCTTTAACATCTGTGGTGGCGGGAAGGAAGATAGGATTTGTAGTAACAAACTCTGTAAATATACTGAAGTTCATATACACCAAAATTATATCATACTACAGGATTCATGGCTACAAAGAAAGAATGCAACAAAAAATACTAAAATGTTAAAGCTCAGATATAACATATCAGAAGTGTGGCCTGTCATACATCCAGTGCATGTCAACTTTCCATTGCAATTAGAGTTATACATGTTCAGTGAGGGAGCAGTGGTCTGAGACCAATGGCATGGGAGGCAGCAGTATTCAACTCCTGCATCTGAGTGTGGGAATCCAAAAAGAATGTAACATGCAAACTTTTATTTTTTTTAAATGAAAAAAGCTGTCATAAAGTGCAGAGACCTGACATTGGTTTCCTTTGCTTATGTTATAAGGAGAGAGAGGTGTAGCAGCACCACAAAATGAGTTACAATTATGTTTGAAACCAATGACATCATTGCAATACAGACCACCCCATATTTGTAGTTTTTAATTTCAGTATTGGTAATATCAGTATGGTGACCATGGTAAGTTGTAGGGTGACAGTGATGCTTGTCCTGAAGTCTGCATGGTAACAGACTTGAACCATGAGGCTGACCATACTTCTCCATCGGATACTGAGGTCTACAATGCGTGATTTACCTCCACATACACGTGTTCAGGCACTGGGACAATTTTGCCTTTACTTTGCTCTTATGTTTTGTTAAGGGAAGTGTACCTTGAACCTTGTATTAGACAGTAAGCATGGCAATGCATTTTAGATAATTTAAAAATAGTCTGCCATTTTTCAAGCAATATAGAGAAGGAAGAGGAAACAAAAGAAAATACCAACTTCAAGCGCTTTACAAGAAAAGGATAACAATTAAAGCAAGCTGCTGAAATTAAATTAGGCCCCTTGTTTCTGAAGAGTTGTATGTTAGCAAAAACACAGAAGATGCTACATATAAAAAATGCCTTATGCAGCTATCAAATAAATACCCTGAGGTTGGACCAGTCAGTCAGTATAAGTTAATTTACATGTATGTGTGTGTGTTTGTGTGTGTAAACAGTGGAAATACAAGTGGACAGGAAATAAAAGGTAAAGATAAAGTGAACCATTGTACAGGCACTGAGGCTCTGTACAGGCCGTAGGGCCCATAGGGGGAGTAGAGGTATAGCTCTACCCTTTCTTGACCACAGCACTAGAAGGGGGTGAGGGGTCAACATCATGCCCCAGTCGCTCTTAACCCCCAGGAAAGACCCAGTACCCATTGTACAGGAGGCTGGGTGGGCCCCAGGACCGGTCTGGACAGGTGCTGAAAATCTCACCCCTTACAGGGATTCGATCCCCGGACCGTCCAGCTCATAGCCAGTTGCTATACCAACTACGCTACCTGGCCCATGGATAGGAAATAGTGCCAGTATAATCTAGTAGCATGTTTTTTTTTGTGAAAACATTTCATCGAAGTTAGAAACCAAATGTTGCAGTTGAGTGCCTAGCACCCCTGCTTCATATTAAGTAGGTCCCAGGTTCAGATACCAGCCCAGAAAATAGCTATTCTGAGGTTCCTTGTGATTTTCCTCAGGATTGTTCCTCCAAGTATGACACAGATGCTTCCTTCAATATCCTTCACAATTCACTGTTCACCAATCCACTGCTATAGTTATGTATGCCTACATTACATGAGGTATTGAAAGCATCATAAATAAATTAAAAGTGATTATACATACATGTAAGAAACTAAAGGGAAAATGATATTTTAATCTCAAAATGTTTTTACCATTTTATCACAGTCTGTGAACTATTAGCAGCAGAAGTCACAACATGTCAACAGCTCATTTAATTATATACATTTTTACATTTACATATTTGAAGCACACATTAGTAAAATTTAATGTTTCTCTTATCATAAAATCTCAAAATATTAATTATGAACCATAAAATATTCCTGAACTACAGGAAGGTGAATTTAAATCTGAACCCAGATGCAAGGCAAGCTTAAGGCCACATTCCCTTACTTAGTATGTAAAATATGTAACTTCCTGCATGTTAGAGTAGGTGCTTGACACCTGGTGAACAGATTATTAAATACTGTTTGAAGTTCTTCTCTAGAAATTGCTGATATGTGTGAAGCACAGTGTAATGAAAATTTTTGTTTGTGAGTATGCAGTACAGTTTAATACACAGGAATTTTCATTGTGGAAACCTATATAAGGAAGAAACTGAATGAAGTGTTGTAGGGAATTTAGACTATGCTATCCTGCTGTTTCAGATCCTCTGAAATGAAGCATTTGTGACAGTTGAAGGAGACCATTTACAACAGCTGCTCTAATGTGCGGTAAGATATGTGTGTTATATGCGGCAATGTAAGGCCACTATGCTGGCCATGCATCTGAGTACAGTTTTCATTTGTACTCCCTGTACATTTGGTAATACACTATTGCAAATACATCTCAAGAGTTCTGTTTGTTGGCCCAGTGTTAACTGTATTATATCAGTGCCTCTTGTAACTGGTTGTTTGAAATAGCGCAACCTGCACATTGAGGTGCTCACTGCTGCCTTGCAGTGCTTCAGAATACAACACTCTGAAAACTGCAACAACTCATGTGACATCAGAGTTACATTATATCCCTTAAATAATTCATACAAGAATTGTTTATCTTTGGTACCATAAAGTGAACTGTGAAATTAGCAACGTCCATCATGCACATACACATACATGTGCACATGCATAAATCTATAATCACAGTATTATGATAGGGTGTTCATTACTGATAATAATGTCATGTTAGGACTGACTGCTTTAGCTGGAGTTCTTTCACTCAGCTTTTGATGCAGTGGGCTGAGCAGATTTATTGTACGGTGTGTGCAGGGATGTATGTGTGTGTGTGTGTGTGTGTGTGTGTGTGTGTTCAGTGGCACAAGAAAATGACATTTTCTTAACATAAACTCAGATTTCTGAATTGCTGTCTTATTTGTAACTGTTCATTTGCAAACAGTATTTCATATATATAAAACATATCCACATACATATGAAAGAATGTTTGAAAGTCAACAATTACAAATATGAAAAATGTGCAAACTTCCTTTCTTTTTCACCAGCTGCTGTGTGTGTGTGTGAGTGTGTGTGTGTGTGTGTGTGTGTGTGTGTGTGTATGAATGAGAGAGGGCAGGAGGGCAACAAAGTGTACACACAAAAGAAACTATCCTGAAACACACACATGCGCACACGGGCACACACACACACACACACACACACACACATGGATGTACACTTCCATAATAGCCTAGTTCTGTTTTCTTTCATTAGTCTGATCTAACACATATAAGTTACATGATGTATACAAGAACAGGTAGTGGACAAGAGGTTGAGATCAAATACAAGGATGAAGACAGTCTCCTATCATGGAACTACTGATTCTACAATCACATTTACACACTGTAACTATGCAGACCTTACTTCTGCACCATTTCAAGGACTTTGCATGACGATATCTTTCATTGTGAAAACCAACATCTAGCTTTACCCATGGCTCTACAGAATAAACATGTTTCAAAATAAATGAAGTTTCAAGAATTCATTCAAAATGGGAAAAAAGGAGAAAATACATGGCACTTCAGAAACTGCATGTAATCAAGGAGCTCCATGAAACAATATTTTGCTTGAAGGATAAAGCAAAACATCAGGCAGATGTATAAATGCAAGAATACCATTCTGTCTGCTCATCATGCAACACTAGCTGTACAAAACATGCGTGTTGTGACACTAACTGTAGCCTAACCACACTTCCTTCACTCTACATTCAGTAATACAGATTAACCACTTCATCAGTCTTGCAGTAACACAAAGGAGCCCAATTTGTGTTAAAAAGATGGAAGCCCGTCAGTGAGCCATATGAATTACACCTGCCAACTTTGGTGCTGATTACCTTAATAGTATTTTGCCATTAAAAGTCAGAATCGTCTCCCCTTTGTTGTTTAATCACAGTTTGCTCTGTTGATACCAGTATCATCACTGTTTTATTAAATGACCACAAGGATAAAGCTGGGATGGCTCAGTCAGTATAGTCACTAGGCTATTAATTGGATGACTGAGGATTTGGGGTTTGATTCCCTGCAGGGGCTAGAGAATTTTTTTTTTTTTTCTTTTGTACAGCATCTAGGCTAGCTATGGGACACCTATCCTGGGGATAAGTATACAGCACACAGAGCTGACCACTCATGTCCCCAAAATGCAGAAGTTAAGAATACAAGGAGATGTATCTCCACTCTCCCACACACCTTCATGGCATGGTGCTTAATTAAGCTTAGGAACGTTTCCTTTCTACCATGACAGCAGTAAGTTTGAGGCACAGTCTTGCTCATCTTTGAATACAAGTACTTTTGGGTTTCAGATTTCTTTTTGTACATTCAAAATCTATGCTTCTGCTACATGTTTGGGCACCTATGCTGTAAAAATCTGATTGGATAAACAATAAGAGTAACAGTCATATATACACAAGAATTAACAAATGATCCAGTTATCATATGGTAAGGTCACTTCTCGGTTCCTTCTGCCATTCAAGTGTGTCATTCCAACAGTCATTTCTATCAGCAAGAAAACTGGCTGAGAAACTGTCAATCACTCCTAATTTGTTATATTGTTTCCCAGTTGTTCATGCAACAGTTACATAAAAATTTTAATTACTGCAGCACTCATTTGAAAGTGCATTTCTGCTTAACCTTTTGACGCCTAATGACGACTATAGTGGTCGTACCGCACTGCTAACCTCTAAACGTTGCATTTTATATATTTATTCAACAAATATAGGTACTGAATATTTTAAACACGGTATATACCCTCTGTTTTTTCCTCTTCAAAATGCAGTTCGTTTCATAATTCTAACATATTTGGTTCCTGGATTATTCACATTTTATATACAGGGTGTGCTAAAATTAAAAAATAATTCCGGCGCCAAAAGGTTAATATCCCCCCCCCCCAAAGTCAAAGATCCAGTACACAAGATGATATTACTTATGCTGTAAGATCATTCATAAGTTTGGAAACTTTTATTTTAATTTTTAACGATTTTAAAGTTACTTTCACGGTGTCTGTGTTCAGTCTCCATGTTGATGAATTTTAAACACCAAGGTTTTGTTGCAAAGCTTAAATTCCAGATTCATGTACTGTATTATTTAGAACTCTGATATTTTTGTATTTATCTTAATCAGTAAAGTTGTCAGGATGGGAGGTGGAGTGAACAACCTCAAATCTGTGTCCAATGGCAGGTTGTGGCAGTATTGAACTTTCAAATTCTGCTACCACACTGTCACTTTCTTTTGTATTTATCCTGCTTTGCTCCTTGCTATTTATATATCCAACAGTACTGTATTTTTAATCGGCATCAACATCTCAATGTTTCTTTTGTAGTTGGGTTCTTTTGCCCCCATCCTTTAACTAAAACTTAAATTTGTGGGCCACCCGACAGCACTCAAAACCAATTACTGTCTTAAGTGTTTTTGCCAGTGAGTACTGCTGCAGTAGACAATTGGTAATGGAACATATAAATGCTGAAATCAATTTGTTCATGGAAAGCCAGTGGCGTACCCAGGAATTTTGTTCGGGGGGGGGGGTTCAATAAATTCAGCTGAGGACAGAAGACAGAGAACAGGGATCTGGGGGCGGTAGCCCCCTACCTCCTAGCCAAGGGTTCTGGAGGCAGCTGTAATTTGGTACAAGAAATTTCATTTCATATAGTAAAAGTTTCTTAACTTTTGGTACTTTAAGACTATTTATGATGACAACCAATTTATTTGTCATTGCTAACGTAAAACAACTGCGAACCTAGGTAGTTTTAGAATTTTACTGTCTTTTTTCCAAACATCTTGGAGTGTTTGCATCCTAAATTCAGCAATTTTTAACAGTTTTCACAATCGGGTTGAGTTTGGCACAATTTTGGAGGGCCTTCGGAATTTCGGGGGGGGTTGAACATCCCAACCCCCCCCCGGTACGCCACTGTGCAAAGCTGAACTGTATGTGATATTTCCAAGTGAGAGAACTGCCCAAGTCACGTCCTGAAAGAAGTTCAAGATTCTGTACTGCACTGCAGTGTTGCTATTCTGTGCCGTGGAATGAATTAAAAAATGCATATAACTAACATAAATACAGTACAGTATTTGACTTCTTCAGTCACATTTAAATAATGCACTCTTATACTCAAGTTTCATGTTGGCAGTTTTTATATATATGCACATTTTTGTCTCCCTGCTTGTTATTTATACAAGTACTTCTGTTCCATTTTTAGGTTGTAATTAAAATAATCAATTACAATATTCACTATTCTTGTTTGGTTTCCTTCACAATGCTTCACCAACATCTCTAAACATCACAACAGTATATTTCAAAAGTTCTGTCCATTTACTGTGTCATCACTTTCGTTGCTGTTGCACTTACCACTAATATATTCTTTGTAAGCTATGCATGTTAATTGACACATTCAGCATTAAGTTAAGCCTGGAAGCTAGCTTTGCAGCATACCATAATTCACTCTACTGTGACCCGCAGTCCAAATCACAGTTTGTTCAACCTTCTGTAACCACAGTTCTGAAATAAAGGATGACAGAGAATTTCCTCTGTCAAGAATGTAAGAGAGTCTGTTGCCAATTCAGAGTGAAATGATAACAGTAAAAGTGCTTTTTACTACATGAATATATTAATTAAAGTTAATATCTTCACTGCTCTTCAAATGAGTTAGAGGAGAAGAACCAATCACATACAGGAATAATATTTCAAGAATAAAATACAATTTATGTTAGCATCAGCATGCATTTGAAGAGCAGACACCAGTGGTGATGGTTCATGATACTTGAAATATATCATTAATACTGTGACCAACCACTCATGCACTTCTATTGCTATTGCACTAGCATTGTCACTTGTAAATCATGTTGTGTTAGTATTCAGTATAGTATACACAATGTGAATTTTGCTGTCTGCATGACCATATCTCCATTTCCACTGATTATAAGTTACAGCAGTTTACCCATGTCACCATACTAGACCAATTTAAATCCCACTGTTATGCTACCCTGTGATCATGTTTCAATAAATCACTATCATCAGCAGTAACAGGGTTTTAAGCCATTCCAAGCTTGTTCCATCTTTGTTGATGTTGATCTCTCCAGCCTTTCCTTGGTTGACCCATGTTTCTTGCACCAGTCAGAGGGTATTCATGCACTAACATGTATTGTTCATTCTTAATAAGTGTTCTGTCTGCTTGCATCTGTAGCTCATAATCACTTCATTCAAACGTATACATTTCCTTCTCTTATACCTTTGCTTTATAGTCATATAATGTATATCCTACAACTCACCTAAATTCATCTCTGTAGTCTCAATTCTTATCATGCTGTTTCAGTATAGTCCAATTCTCACACCTATATAGAAGCACTGGTACCACCTTTCTTCTTCTTCCTCTGTGGAGCTTCAGCCCATTTTTGGGCCATGGCCTCCCCAGTCTTCTTCCTCCAACGCCCTCTGTTCCACGCTGATGCTTCCAGTGTACCACCTTCATCTTATATAATTGCATTAGTGTTTTCTTATTATTTGTTATAAATGTGCATTGAATTGTTTCACACATACACTGTAACCTTTGCACCTTGGTGTGTATATCATTACGTACAGCGCACCAAATCCAGAGTAGTTAAATTCATTTATTTTTGTTTAATTACCTTGTTTCAACAACTGTTTTGCCCTAATGTTAGCACTTCCTTTCAATGCCATGACTTCTGCTTAACAGATATAATAAAAATGTATACTGGTCTATTGTTGGACTTGAATTAAACTTGAATTTTCTTGACAGATTTTAAAAAAAAATATTCAAATTTCATGAAAATCCATCGAGTGGGAGTCTAGTTTTTCTATGTGGAAGGACAGACAGACAGACATTATGAAACTAATAGTCACTTTTAGCAATTTTGTGAACATGCCTAAAAATGGCATTACTTGTGCCCAAGGTAAAAGCAAGTAAATCTGAGGGTGTCTTCACACAGTTTCACCCCTACACTGCTGCAACACATCTACAGTAACCCCATCTCTCCATTCAGTACCTTGGTATCAGTGTTGTTTGTATCACCACCATTCAGCAATAAACTCAGATCACCTCAGGTCAGTAACAGCCAAAGTTTACTTCACTGAACCACAATCAGCTATACCTTGTGTAGCATGACTGTAGAAAGTAGAGAGTGCAGCAACACATAAATGAGCTATAGGATATACCACATGGTCAGCAGGGTTATTTTAGTGTCCCTCCACCCATGAAGCTAGCATATATTCATAAACAGAAAAAAATGATAATTACAAAAGGCTTGGCAGCCTAGCACAGCAACCATAAAGTCAGTGTAACTCTACCACAGTAACTGAAGGTCAACTGTGAACTGTTAATATCTTGCACTAAACCTCAGAAGGGAAACCTTTTACATTTAGTGCAAGATATTTTAATTAAAGTTATTAGCACTGTAGAGTTGGAGCTTGTGACTAATGAAAACATCAAGAAAGAGAAGAAAGAAAGAGCTAAGAAAAGTGAAGGAAAATACATAGAGATTATAGGAAAGACTGCAAGGTCCCAGTAAAATAACATCTGTATACAGAACTGAGCATGATTTTAGGCAAACAATTTGAGATGAGATTAGTAAGTCATTATGGATTACTATTGAAGTCAAGGGATGAAACAGCAGAGAGATTCATTTTGCATTTTCTTTTTCAGAAGAATACCATAGCATCACGTAGCTCAAATTTACTCAAAATTAAAAAGTGTGTATAATATTATCAAGAATTATCAAAAATTATTGCAAATCTTGAAAACATGTTGCTACTGAAAAACTTAGCAAAGATATTGATTTCTGGACTGAAGAGTTAATGATATTAGTCTGAACAGAGGAAAGGTTAATGGTGAAATACGAAATGTACTTAACGCAATGGAACAAAGTTATCAACAGGAATTAAGTTTGAAAAATCCACTCTTAGGAGAGGTTCACTCAAACTAGTGTGGTGTGCATTTACTATTACTGAACTCTTGAGATGTACTGTGCATGTTTTCAGATTCTGGGAAAGCAGAAAACATAATGACTGCTCCTCATATTTTTGTTAATTTTAAAAAAGCATGGAAACCACCCAATATGCATTGTCAGTAATGCAACTGAGCAGCAAGAGACTAGAACACCTTCTTTCATTTTCTTAATGCATGTACCAGACAGGCAGGCTGGATGAGCAAGTACTGTTTCTTTTGTGACTGTGTTAATGTGAATTAGAATTATACAGAAACACTCAAATAATATGAACTACCTACACACACTCCAAATGCAAATATCTCTGTGAATGTTCATTTCACTACTGACAAGTATTATCTTCATTATCCAGTATTATTTGCTTGAATGATGGAACACTCTGTATGGATAAGAAGTTAGTAAGCATTATTCACTTGCTAGTAGAGTATGAAATCTCTAACTGAAGACATAATTCCAAGCATACTTTTCAAAACTCTAACCTCACTACCCATAATGGGATAATTAACTTGTAGGTTATTTACTGGTAGTGTGTCAAATACAAGAGTTTAATAGCACTTGTAAATGGTAGTTTATTGCACATAAAATAGAATTTATTAAGTTCTGTTGATGAAAAATTTTAGCTGCCTCTTCAAATGCATGCTTGACATTTAAACTAGCCTATTTTATCCTGCTCCTTGAACTCTTTTGTGCAAGTATCTGGGATTTTAAATCCCTCAGTAACAGACGACTGGCAGCCAGATTTCAACTCAGTGGTAATGGTATTAGTACTGCAATGCTGAGACAACTAAACCATATATGCTGTTACAGTAGTGTAACTCACAGCCAACAGTAAAGGTTAATTTACAAACCTCTTTTGGCATATTTGCTTCAAAAAGTATGACATAACTTACAGTACTGCCAGTCCCTTTACTAGAAGTGGCTTATTGTTCTTTTATAATGTAATTAATGTGGACATACCAGCTATTTTTTTCATCTGTGTCTAATTCTTCCATTTATTTTGCAGAATTTTCATAACATAACCTTAAAGTACATTTGTATATTAGCACCTCATCTTCTTCATATGGGCAGAAAATAATATCATGGACCTGACTAGGCATATCACTTTCCAATGAAATACAAAACTTGTTTCACTTTACCAAATGATAGATGTCCCTCCTGTACAACTTAGAAAGTCCTTTCTGTGCATATTTAGTATCCCCCCCCATTCTCTACTGGCTAAAATACTGAGTAGAATGTGCCAAGAGGTGAAACAGCCCTGATGCCACATACCTTGCCATCTCTTTCACAAGGAGCCTGCCATGGCATAATGATCTGTTCCTAAACCATGAAGTAGGATGGCTCTGCCACCCAGCCCTGCAGCCACTCCACCAGGTGGCAGAACATAAACTCTACCATCAGAAGCTCTACCTGGGTCCAGCTCTACTAGGTTCTCATTGCTACGCTGCAAATCATCATATGACCATACAGCAAGGTGACGACTCTTGCCTTGCCGGGCCAGAAGATGGCAGGTACGTTGTGCTGAAGCTGACAGGATCACGCCTGATACCACAGCCCAATGGGCCTTGTGGCCACGCCGGCAGCATGGAGAATGGTTGGCATCTGCATCATAGCTGTAACCCTGTTAAGGGTATATTCTATGCACAAACATGTGGCAACTGCTGACAGGTACTTCCAACCAGAATATTTGTCAGGGATAATACAACTCTTAGAAAGAAGTTCAAGATGTGCATTGTGTTTAACTTGCCTTTGAGACAAGCAAACTAATTATGTTAATTGTTTCATAGTTTACTTTTAAGTGAACTAAGTAACAATTCTTGTCTTCTCAACCACATGGAATATCTAGTGTCACAAGGGAAGATGATTGTGAATGATGATTTTGGAAAGCAGGAATGATAATAGCCTATCAAAGCAGATGCCTGGATGAACTGAGGAAAGGCATGAAGAGCCCCATTCAGGACAGTTTGCTTCTGAACTCACATTCAATCCTGGTCCTCCACAACATGAAGTATGAGTCCTATCTCTTAATATTTTGGTAATTCTGTATATTATTTTTTTTTTCCCTGCCAAATCTTCCAGCCCTTACTTACAGGCACTAAGCAGATTTGGTTTCATAGAGAATAAAGGAATATATTCAAATGATAGGTTCATTGCTGGAAAAGAAGAAAATATGAAACGTTATATATTTTAAATGAAGAGAAATTGGATTATACTGGTGCTCAAATGGAAACAAATACCACAAAATGTTGATGCTTGTTGGCTGTTCGAAGTCAAGTGTCAAAATGCTCAGCCTACAGTGCAACAAAACTTCTAAAAATATTCCCTTACAAAATTAAATTCATACAACACCGCTTTCCTCTATACTGGGAAGTGAGAAGCTGGTATTGCATGTGATTTTAAGAATTAGTAGTCTATGGATTTCTTGATCTGTAACCACCCCCAGATGAGGCATGGTTTATGTTAAATAAGACCGTAAACAGCCAGAATAACAAATACAGTTCATAATTTTCCTTTGCATGACCTTAAAGTTTGGGTATGGTGCACAAGTGGGTGCAAAATCACAGAGTCCATGTTTTTCATGGAAACAATACATAACTTGGATTATGGCCTCCTTAGATCTGCAGACATGAATCTATGTTATTACTGGCTGTGGAAGTTTATGTGAACAGTGCATATCCTTTAAAATAAATTAAAGATCATATTTGAAGATAAACTGCTAAACTTTAATGACAAGAGTCCCATTGTGTATAGAGAAATATTTTCAGACTGCGAAACCTGTTAAGAAGCTGGAGGTCAGCACACTCTAAATTCAGGGCAGATGCTGGCATCCTATGCAACAAAGCTCCCAGAACAGTTACAGTCGGGAGTAATTAGTGGTACACTGCATTTTGTCCTATAGGTGGTAAGAAAAGACGGTAACTAATGACGTGCACACGTAACACCGTGCACAGAAAATGTAGTTTTCCTTTGATGCTTACACAGTGTTTCCTTAACCTGTTTGCTACTTGATGATGTGTCAACAAGACAGAGCAATGATCCTGCAGACAGATGGACAGACAGAGACATATTACGGACATCACAACTCTCAGCACCTGTCAGCATTAAGAACATTATTTACGCAAGTTTCTAATGCCTGAAATAATTTCTTGTAACTTATTCTAGCACTCTGGGGCTAGGCTTGCACAGTTGCTATAGTGACTAGTCTACATGCTAGATGATCTGGGGTTCAACCCCAGCATGGGCAAGATATATCTCTCCACCTCCAGAATGTCCAGACTGGCTCAGGTGCCAATTTCCCAGGGATAACATTGCCTGAACAGGAAATTGACCATTCACCTCCATCTGGCACCAAGGTTAGAAAAAGCAGAACCATACCTCTACTTGTCCTATTGGACTACATGGTGTGGACAGGGGCAACTTTACCTTTTACTTCTACATCATTTGTATATGGGATAAGAGAATATCATAGACATACAGAGACAAACAATGTAATAAAACGTGTATATCACTATATTTAGTCTAATACAGTTGTGTTAGACTAAAAATAGTGACATACACATTTTATTGCATTGTTATTATACCACACAACGGGGATGACACACCTCAAGATACAGAAACAAACATGACTTCCAATATCATATGAGGACAATTCCAATCTATACAATTTCCATTTGGACATGTGATAACACACTGAAGAACCAAAAGTAATTAAGTTCCAAATCAGTAGTAGGGAAAAGGTTACTGTACAAGATGTCAAATCTTTTCCAATTTTCACCCAACACATGGCATTGAGTCCCCAGGTGACCACAACATTTTACTGAGTGATTAGCACAACTTGATATTTGGAAGGTGCATGGTTCAAAACTCTTCCCAGGAATTGGTTCTCCCAGTCAGTTTTATTGTGGTCTTCCTTAGCTCCTCCAATTCCATAAGTCACTCACAACTACTTTTCTCCACAACCATTGTAGTTCATTGTTCCAGCCATCCTGCCAACCAGTGCTATATAACATACAGTGCACCCACACAATATGGATGGTTAACCCTTCTGAAAATTTGAGATAAATGTGGAACATTTTTAAAGCAAAATGCAAAATAATAAATGTAGCTAAACATAATTTTTAAGAATTGTTGTTTAAAAATTTCAGATCACACATCAACATGTGCTGCTATAGTAGCAGATAATAACTGGCTAGTCTACATGAATGTAGGAGTATGGTGGGTACAGTAGTTTCTGTTCCCTTCTCATTTAGACTGTGCAGTTCATCACCCCTTACTTAATATGTCTGCAAAGAAACCATAATGTTCCATTGCAGTAGAACACCTGACAGAGATTGGAAAGGCATGATGTTTGATGTAAAACTTTGTGCTTTAAGGAGGTTTCATGCTGGAGAAAAACACAGCTACAGCTAACTTTGATATGTAAGAAAGTGTGTCTTTACTGCAGCTGTAGATTGAATGGACTTCAATAGGACAGCATCTCAAATTATAGCACTGGATTAAATGGAAAATATAGGCCTTGTATCACAGAACTTCATCATGCAAATACATTTTGAAGAACACAGGCCTTCCGTAACACAGGGCATGCTATATGCAGTTATAAAATTTAATGGTCTATTTAACAATTCTGTCAATAGCCTTGCCAACATTACATTAAATGGTAGGATGAATTAGAAAGGCTGTGGATGGAAGTTGTCACATCCTAATTTATGGTCATTCCAGCACATGCCTGGAAGGAGTGAAAAAATCACGGAAAATGTCAGGTCAGCCAGTCTTGGACGTGATATCCAATTCCACAATTTCCCAAATATGCAACTAAGGTGTCATCCACCTGACTGCAACATGTGGTGCCGTGGCTGTAAAAGAGATGTTAACAAACCCACAGATCAATCAGTGAATCCCTGTGAATGGATTGACTCATATGGTCCAACCATACATGGAATCTTTATTTTCACTACACCCTTTCAGAACACATGGGTACTTCTATGATGCCATCAATATTTAAAGGATACGGTATAAGAAGAATGCTGCCCCGTGTTAGTTGCTTAATTACATACTCCTTATCTTGTCCCAGACCACCGGGCAGAACCTCCACTTCACGGCAACTATGTTGAAACATCTCCTGTGCTAATGTAGCCATGTCATCCACTGAGAACATTTCACCATGATTTGTGAATCCATGTGCTCGAGCTTCTTGAAACAGCTCCTCCACAGACAGAGGATGTGTTGTGCATGATGAGGCCATACTGAGAGCCACCAAGCCACATCTACACGAAAATATACAAATAATTTATTCAGCCCCTGCTTATTGTATACATAAAAAGTTAGGCACATACCCACTGCTTAAATCCTTACTTTGGTCCATCTTGCAAAACTGGCTCAATGTATCTATAATAAGATACATGTGGAGGATCCGGTGTGCCTTCATACTGCCACAGTCTGTTTCGAGTATCAAGGAGCTCCTGTTCAGGGTTTCGCCGACAAGTACACGGCAAAACATTCACCACAGCACAGTTGGTATGCAAAGGGATAAGTGTACACGTTGAGGAAAACTGAGGTAAATCATTAAACAGTAAGGGTAACACAGGTGGTGGGGGTGGAGGTGGTGGTGGATAGTACACTGCATCCCTATCAGATGACATTGATGTAAAATTTAATAACCTGCAATAAAATGAATTGATCAATGTCACTACAATTCGGTGTCTGGTAAAGAATCTTTCAGATGTTTTATGTAGCGACATGGATATAATATTTACAAGGGGGTGTGACAGGCCCCTTCGCAAAACTCGCAAGTAATTATAAATCGCATGGTAGAGTGACAGACACTTAGAAGTAACAGCGTACAGAGTTACCTTGAATAAGTTATGTAAATCAGTTGATAAATGAACTATGTTGCACTTACACTGACTAATCAAACGCCGGACCGCCTGCCTGTGTAACAAGATCGCATCCGACAGCTGACAACAGTGCGAACTTACTACAGACGAATTTTCACATTACGATAGTTATCCTCGGAAGATCGCGCAAGGATCACAAGTGGCCATTGTCACCAATTCAATTGCAATCAAGTATTAATAAAATTAAAAATAATGCCTGATAATGCTGAAGTTTCGTAATTCATGTGTTACACATGCCTTGCTAGGCCACGATTTCAAGGTAGTGGAATTCTCTCTCTTCTGTTAATCGTCAAAACTGTACCATACGGAACTGTGCAATGTTGGTAGCATTGTGAAATTGGGTCCGTGACTAGCTGTGTGTCTGACGGCTTATAAACAATTGGTAAATGAAACGTGCAAAGAAGGGAGTGGAGGTGCTACCGAATACTTAACGGTGTTATAAATAACTAGCTGATGGCAGAAAGTTATAAGCCAGTACCAGAAGCACAGATTACAGAGCTAGAGGTGTCCTTGCTTACTCTGTTGGTTGTAAGACGCAAACTTGTATATAATTTTTGAACTGTATTAACACAGTAGGTCACGGTTCATGTCTTTTGTTTGTTGGTGTGCCACAGTGTAGTTCTACTAATTTGCACTTCTGTGAATTTAAACGTAGGCGGAATAGGTGGGACACAGTATTGAAGTGGACTTTATTGTAACAAGCGTTTTAGTAACTTCAATAATGCCAGCTGTTGTTGTGGGGCGACCCAAACGAAGTGAAGCAATGTGGGAAGCCCTCAAAACCCACATAATAAGAGAGAGACAAAAGAAGAAACAAGGTACTACTCTTAATGGACTGTAAATGTGATTTGTAACTTGTGTGTAAATAGAGTTATTTAGACATTCACTCCACAAACATTTTTCAGTGTCAGGAGTATTTCCATTTTTGTGAATTTGCATTAAACCATTCCTATTTATTTGTTCAACAGTCTTATGCATGTTTTGAGTGACGCTTATAATGAGCAATAGATTCTTGAATCTATTGCTGTTATTAGGACAAGAATACATTGGTTATTTGAAGTAACACACATTCAGCCCTAGAATTAAGTGTTAAGGTGTAATGGCTCTCCTTTCAGAAACTAGCCTAACAATTTCACTGCCTTTCAGAACAAGAGGCGGATGCAGAGGTAGAACGTCAACGGAAGGAGCGTGAACGTAAACAGAAGCAAGATGTGATGACTCTAGGTGAGACGAGAGATCAGATTTCACAACTGGAAGTGCGATTAGCCCAACTTAAAGATGAGAAGCACCAGCTGTTCCTGCAACTTAAGAAAGTCCTGAATGAAGATGACAGGAGGAGGCAATTGGTTAAGGAATCAAAGTATGTTTACATTAGACTTACATAAGACTACTTAATGTAAGTAATTGGGAATTTCTGCCCACAAGGTAGCAAAATGAAATTGCCTGAAACAAGCAGTGCTGTACATTACAGTGTACCATAGTGCAAAAGAAAGTGGCAGTATTGGAGATTCAAAATATGTAATCTGAAGCCTGTTTTTATTCCACTAACTTTCTGTAAAGAAAACAGGTACTGTGTTGCTGCAGGGTGGCCAGCTGATGGAAGAGTACAGATCCTAGCTTTTGCAAATATGAATGACTTAATTTGAAAGACTATGCAAATTAATTGTGAGTTAACAGTTTTTGATCATCCCCAACTATATCTTTTCTTTCCAGTGACAACATGATGAGCATGCATGGTTATCCCACTGTTGCTTTGAGTGGCCATCCTCAGCTGTTCCTACAACAGAACTTACCTATCCCTGGACGTCCACCAATCTATAAGGTTGCCCCAGCACATGGAACACAACATTCATTATTGCCACCAGTAAGTATCATGAGGACAGGATGGATTAAAATAATAAAACATGATGATATGACATTATGATACACATAATCACAAAGCATTTATTTCTGCCAGTTCTGAATACTATTGAAAATACAAAAGAAATAATACCAAATAGTATTTTTCATGGTTTTTGTCAGAATGGAAGAACCTGGAAATGTTCGCTTTTTTGTCTTGAGTGATTTAAGAAGTCCTGGCAGTGAGTGTGTCTGGCAAGATTAGATGTCATCAGGTCCGTATTGTAAGGACAGTTAATAGAGGTGGCATACATCATCAGAAGTACCTTCAGACACACCAGTAGGCCGTCCATATTATGCAACATGCTCTTGTATATGAACAGAGAGCAGGTAAATAGTATGGCACAGTAGTGAAGGCTTACTCTGTACAGTATATTCAAAGATTGATGCACATTTCCTGACTGTACATTTTAAGAAAATACAATAGAAGCATGTAAATAAACAACAATTATACAGGATCATAAACAAAGGTGTATATTTAAAGGCAGGTTGTTTCAAGAAATTGTACATGGGGAATGAATTCTTTGTTGAAGTTTTTGTCCCAAAATATATATTAAATATGACTTCCATTGTGATGCAGAGCTAGAATAGCATATTCAGTGTAGTGACTATGCAACAGGGTGGAAAGCTGAAGAATAACAGTCCTATTCCTGGCAAGACAAGGGATTTCACTCCTCTCCAGAGCACCCATAGTGGCTCTAGAGCCCACTCAGCTTTTTGTTCATGTGTATGGAGGCTTTTTTTCTGGGGGGGGGACAAAGGCATGAAGCTGACCTCTCACCTTCGTCTAGTGCCAAGATTAAGAATCAGTGGAGCTGTACTTCCACTTTCCAATATGCCTTCATGGCATGCACAATGACAACATTGCATTGCAACCCACTGCAGAATATAGCATTTAAATGGGAAACTACAGTGATGATGTGTAAGAGGAATTTAATTTTCTCATACAGTAATGGTATACATTTTTATCTTCTCAGTATGCACATGCAGTTGAATTGCAACAAGGAACTGTCATTGTTACAGACCCATCAGTTACATTTTTATCTACTGACTACATTGATTACAGGGAGCTTTGAAACGATCACGAAGCCCCTCTCCACCTCCAACCAACTATCATCAGGGCTATGGCTACAAACCAGGGACCATCCAAGCTTATTCTCAGCAAAGTATGTATAGGAGACATTTAACTTCGCATTATTCTGTTGTATTTATTTGCTATTTTGTGTTGTCATAGTGTATCTTATTTGGAGTCATGTAACAGGTGAATCCTGCGTTTTTGTTACACGTTTGTATGTCTACATAATAGAACAGGGCCCATGATCATATTGATAGAACATGTAGTTTGCACACACGTAGATTGCAATCTAAGTGTTACAAGAATTTATGAAGTTTATCCAAGTTATTGATTTGACAGACATTCAAAATGTCTAAAAATTGTTGAAATATGGAGCTGGAAGTCTGAGCCTAACTTCTGAGTATGTACAACACAGTACCTCAGAACAAAGTTTAAAAAATCAGTGGTGGTTCCAGAGATATGAACGTAATGCAGAAATAACTCATCGTTCTCAGTACCCCAGTGTCATCAGCATTTTCTGAACTCAGAAGTTAAACATTTTCTTATAGTTGCATCACTTCCTGTATTGGCAGCTGACTGCTAATTTGGAACCATGCTCGATAGCAGAAGTCTTGCCTACTAATCGCTAGTTACATTTTTAAGATAAGGCTGGTGCTCTGTGTATTGCACTTGTTTTTACACTGGTTACCAGCAGTCTAACAAGATTAGTGAACATTACTTTCAATGGGTGTATAGCTTTTCCTCTGCTTATTCCCACCCTCATACCAATACACCTGTGCTATTCATTTGGCCTCAAACTCATCTCCAAATGTAGAACACCCAAATTCTGTATCCCCCCCCAGGAAAACAAGTTTTGGCTTTGAGGTGCTCATTCCACAGATAACAGGAGCAGAGCCAGAGGTCTTCCGTATTGGATGAGGTTTTGAGTGTTTGTGTATACCTGTGATGTATTTTTGTCCCTGCAGTAATCACAATACCTGATGTGTTAAAAGGAAGCTTGGTCCACTTGGGTTGGTATTCTGCTTCTCAGACATTTGTTAATTGCCCCACCTTATAACATATTTGAAATCTAACAATATATTTCATATTGTTCAATGAATGTGTTGTGTGTTTGTTTGCTTTTGTCATATCACAGTCCACGTTCCCATCAAAACAGCTTAATGGCACAGGATTTTAGATTTACCCACTTCTCATCCAAAAGACTATGTAAGAACTGGTATGTTATGTTGCAGAAGTTGATGATGGCAGGAGTCGTCACGAATATGTGCGAGCTGTCTTGTGGAACAGTAAGTATAAGTGTAAACCAGATATTCTTCTGGTAGAAATTTCTGATACCAGATCTTATGCATGTTACTAGTGTATTCACTGGATGTGTTTGTTAGTAGCCTGTTAATCCTTGAATAGTCTGTAATCAGGCCATATGTTATGATGTCTGTAACAGTCCAGGTTTGTCCAGTGGCCTATATATATATATATAAAAGAAGTTTCCCCAGCCTTTGTATAGCTGTAGGTTTTCATTGTAACATTGCTTGCCTATTATGAACATGTGGAAAGAAATCAGTAAAACAAACTTCCAAGCCTGCAAGAAATAAATAAGATAGAAAGGTAGGCATGTGAAGATTGTCAGTATGTTTCCAGTGTATGTAAGTTCACAAGTTTGCTTGTAGTTGTTGTTAATGGCATTTGCTCCATTTCATTTGTTTGGTATCTAATTTTGAAACAGTAATTACAGTCATGCCCCACTTTTACATTTTTGTGGGGACCACGTAAAGCTGACTTAAAATCTGGGACACCTTGTTCTTGTGGGTATTTGGTAGGGACCATGCAAAAAAAGTGTGTAAAACTGCAGAGAACACAACATGCAGGAATGTAAAATCAGGGTTTTTGCTGTATATTCAACTGTAAATATTATTTGTCCACAGAGAATACACAGTACACAGGATCACAGCCATTCTACGCACCTCACGCACCCCAGCAGGTCCCAGCAGCCACCACAGTCAGTTACTCACCATCACCAGCCCAGCAGACAGTGTACACTTATGCAGGACCACCCTATGCTCAGCCTCCACCGGGAGCAGCAGCAGCACCACCCCGTGATGACACAGGAAAACAAACACAGCACAGTGTCTACCTGGGTCAGCCTCCTCGAGCCAGTCTCGCTGCTTTGCCACCACATGGTCAAGGTGAAATTTAGGTCCTTGCTACTTTAAAATTAAGGTGCAGTGATGCTATATCAGTGTGAGGTTTCATTCTTCAAATCATTCTCATTTCTACCTAGCAGTTTCAAGTCATCCATATACAATAAGTGACTTATTTTCCTCTCAGTTCCATGTACTTGATATCCACAATCAGCTCTGTTCAGCTCGTTTGT